>CXWL01123164.1_pt1 | contig 64292 bp, 57 predicted proteins | sample 590931 | NCBI WGS metagenome assembly CXWL01 (sample SAMEA3498368, study PRJEB10139) | groundwater metagenome | biome: water well; material: biofilm material | place: Germany | collected 2015-04-27 | reverse complement strand
TAGAGGCGGCGCTCCCTATGGTGTGGGGGCGCAAGATCTACACCATATTCATAGGCGGTGGAACGCCGAGCCTGATGTCGGCGGCAGGGCTTGATCGCCTGATGTCTGACGTCCGTACCTTGCTGCCGATAGATAGTGCCGCAGAGGTGACCATGGAGGCGAACCCCGGCACGTTCGAGACGGAGAAGTTCCGCTCCTATCGCGCCAGTGGCATCAATCGCCTGTCCATCGGCATTCAAAGCTTCAATTCGCAGCATCTGCAAGCGCTGGGGCGGATTCATGACGGTGATGAGGCAAGGCGGGCCGTCGATATCGCGCAAAAATATTTTGACAATATCAATCTCGACCTGATGTTTGCCTTGCCGGGGCAGACCCTGGCGCAAGCGCAGCACGATGTTGATACGGCGATTCAGCTGGCGCCGCAGCATCTGTCTTTGTATCACCTGACGCTGGAACCAAATACCTATTTTGCCAAATATCCGCCAGTGATTCCCGACGATGATCTCAGCGCAGAAATGCAGGATGAGATCCAGGCACGCATGCTGCAAGCCGGGTATGTCAATTACGAAGTGTCGGCTTACGCCAAGCCAGGCCGCGAAGCAAGGCACAATTTGAATTACTGGAATTTTGGCGATTATCTCGGTATCGGTGCCGGCGCACATTCCAAGCTCACCTTTCCGCATCGCATCGTGCGGCAGGCTAGGTATAGGCAACCTAAAACCTATATGGAGGAAAGTTTGCGTGGCGCTGCCGTTCAGGAGTCTAACGAGATTTCCTCTGACGAGATTGGCTTTGAGTTCATGCTCAATGCCTTGCGCCTCAATCAAGGCTTTGACGTGAAGCTTTTCAGCGAGCGCACCGGCTTGCTACTCAATTCTCTAGAGCGGCCACTGCGCATCGCCGAGCAAAAAGGCTTGATTGAGCGCGATCATAAAGTGATACGTCCGACCCCATTGGGCCGACGTTTCTTAAACGATTTGCAGCAGCTGTTCCTCGATCAGGAGTGAGCTCATCGTGAAGGCTGGCTTTTTTTACATTAAATCTATTGAGCGCCTCGCTCAAGCACTGCACCTTGTCCCTCATCGCGAAACCCTTAATACGTGCAGGGCTGAGACGCAAGCTAGATGCGGCCCGCAGGCCGGATAGCCTGTTAAGGCGCATGTATCCTGCGTGATGGCGGCATGCCATGATGATCTCGTTTTAATTTCACCTTGAGAAGCCGAGACTTTACTTTAAAAAAAGTAACAAATTTGATTGCAAATGTTAAATTTTAATCTTAGTATCCCTCTGGAAAATTACTTTTAGGCATTAAAATAAATGCAAACCATGATGACTAGCCTGCCAGAGAACATGATTCCAGTTTGTTCGGTGCTGCCAGTGGTAAATAACGCGCAGCAACTGGTCGGGCTAATGCCAGCTGCCGTGTCTGCATCAGCGCAGGAAATGTCATTTTTATTAACTTGCTTTAGTGGTAGCGGATCCGATTTTTTTGAACAGCTTGCAGCGATTGATCTGTTTCTGCCCATTAGCAACCCTAAGCTCTTGCCGGATGATTTTGCTGCGCAAGCGAATGCGGCAAGAGTTGTTCTCTGTATTCCTGATCAAAGTTGTGCGGACGCAGCTACATTGCTGAAATTGAAGTCCCTGATTTCGCAAGGATTTCGCGTGTTGCTTGATGATTTTTCCTCTGAACATACATCGGCGTTGCCAGAGGCTAAATTCCTTGCGCTTGATTGCAGTGCCGGCATTCCACCTTCGTTTCACGCACGTCTGCAGAACCATCGCGGTTCGACGCATTTTGCCAAAAACATTGCTACGCAACGCCATTTTGTGGCGGCCGCAGATGCTGGGTTTACATTGTTTTCTGGCGACTATCCATTTGCTCCAGCAGAAAACAATAGAACCAGTGACGCCACCATACGGACGCGATTGTTGAAATTACTTGGTTTGGTATCGCATGACGCCGACTCGCATGCGCTGGAAGAACTGTTCAAGCAGGATACGACCCTAAGCTTTATGCTATTTAAGCTGGTCAGTTCTGCCGCCTTCGCCCAGACTGTTAAAGTGTCCAGTTTTGGACAGGCAATCAATCTGCTTGGCAGGCGACAGCTGCAGCGCTGGCTGCAATTATTGCTTTACGCCAGACAGCGGGAAAATGGCCCTGCACTTAATCCCCTGATGCTGAGAGCGGCTTTTCGCGCCAGCTTCATGGAGGCACTTTGCAAGGAACAAGGCGGTAACAAAGATCAGCAAGACTGTGCCTTCATGGTAGGTATGTTTTCTTTACTGGATCAACTGTTTGCCAGCCCCCTGGAAGAGATTTTGCTTCCGCTAAACTTGATGGATGAAGTTCTCGATGCCTTATTGAAAAGGGCGGGGCAACTCGGCGGGCAATTGCAAATTGCTCAATTGGCCGATCGCGCAAATACCGGTGAATTGCAATCTCTGCTGAGCCATCTGGCAATTGACGCCAGTATCTACTACCAATGCCAGATGAAAGCGTATGGCTGGGTACATCAGATTTGCCAGGAAATGTGAACGCAATGCATCTGACGGATATGATCAATGATGTGAAAAAAGAGGTGCATCAGCTTGCGCTAGGCGCTGCGCTGGGTGACGCGGTGCTGCGCTTGCGGGGCGAGGCCCTGGAGTTTGAGCTCAATCGCATAGCTAAAGCTGTCATGGGCACGGCGGACGCCGCCTATGCGCGGGTGCAACCGACTATGGCTGAAGAGCAGACCGCTATCCGCAAGTTTGTTTCAGCTGAAACTTTTTACGTCTTGTCCGGTAAAAAAACGTCTTATACTGAAGAGGATTTGGCGAAGCTGAGTTTTCTGGCAGAAATGACCGAGCGTTTGTTTTCCTCCCGAGCCAAGCTGGATCATCGCCTCAATGATTCGCTCAGCGCGCAATTGCTGCAGTCACAAATACTAGATCAAATTCACGAGTCGGTCATCACGATGGATTTGGCTGGCTTTATCCTGAGCTGGAACGCAGGCGCGGAAAAACTATTTGGCTATTCTGCCAGCGAAGCAATCGGTCAAAATGTTCTTTTTCTCTATGAAAATGAAGCTGAAGATGAATTGCGTCAGTTTGATTTCTTCCTTGAGCAAGGCGGGCGCGAGATGGAGGTGCGGCGGCGCAAAAAATCAGGCGAAGTATTCTGGGCGAGCTTGAGCCTGTCGCCTCTGTGTGATGCGAATTCACAAGAAATCGGCATGATAGGCTACTTGAGTGACATCACCGACAGGAAGCTGGCCGAAGAGAGAATCAATCATCTGGCTTATTACGATTCACTGACGGATTTGCCGAATCGGACATTATTTAAGAAGTTGATCGATAAGGCACTGTTGCAGTCGCAAAGAGACAATACGATTTGCTCCTTATTGTTTATCGATCTGAACCGTTTCAAGCCCATCAACGATACGTTCGGTCATCAGATTGGCGATGCGCTCCTCAAGCAGGTGGCGGAACGATTCAGTCTCGCTTTGAGGGATAACGATGTGATCGCCAGACTCGGTAGCGATGAGTTCGCAATCGGTTTGCTAGGAATTAATCAGGATTTTCATGCAGGTTTGGTCGCGCAAAAATTGCTGTCTACGTTGGACCTGCCTTTTCTAATTGAGGGACAAGAATTGCGCATAGGCGCCAGTATCGGCATCAGTGTTTATCCGCAAGACGGCATGGACGCCAGCCAGTTGCTGCAAAAAGCTGATGTCGCCATGTGTAAAGCCAAGCGCGAGGTGGACCGTTCCAGTGGCAGTTACGCCTTTTACAATCAGGAAATGAATCGCACTATCGCCGGTCGTTTGCATCTTGAATCGGCTCTGCGCCGCGCCTTGCATCATGAAGAATTTTTTCTCCAGTATCAACCTAAAGTCGATATCGTGACCGGCAAGATCATAGGCGCGGAAGCTTTGATAAGATGGACGCATCCCAAAAAAGGAATTATTTCGCCGACAGAGTTTATTCCGGTCGCGGAAGAAACGGGTCTGATTTTGCATATCGATGACTGGGTGCTGGAAACGACATGTGCGCAGGCGAGAAAATGGCAGGACGGCGGCGTTCCCGCTGTCCGTATTGCGGTCAATATCTCCGCTAAAGAATTCACTTCAGCTCTGCCAGAACGCATACGCCGGGCACTCGCTTTCCATCAGATCTCCGCGCGCTGGCTAGAATTGGAAATTACTGAAAGCATGCTCATGCACAGCGCTGAAGCAGTTATCAGCATCATGGATGAGATTACAGGTTTGGGCGTAAGCCTGGCGCTGGATGATTTTGGCACCGGTTATTCAAGCCTCTCCTATTTAAAGCGATTTCCGATCGCAACCTTGAAAATCGATCGTTCTTTTATCCAGGGAATTCCGATAGACCAGAATGATTGTGCAATCGCGAGCGCCATCATCAGTATGGCAAAACAGCTAAAACATAAGGTGATTGCGGAGGGGGTCGAAAGTGGCGCGCAGTTTGAATTTTTAAAGCGTTCCGGTTGTGATGAAGTGCAGGGATATTTGTTTTCCCGACCAATAGATGCGGATAAATTTTCTGAAATGTTAACGAAAGATTTTTGTTTTACTTTCTGTTAAAGGCCGTTTTGGCCGTTTTCATTTTTTTATGGATGGTTTTACATAAAAATGTTTTATTTGTGAAATTTGTGGGTATAATGACGGGCTTGAGAGATTGATTGCAGATTTTCTTGCTTCAGCCTTCAAATTGTTTTTCTTGAACGGAAGTGTGGCCGAGTGGTTGAAGGCACTAGTCTTGAAAACTAGCGAGGATGAGAGTCCTTCGTGAGTTCGAATCTCACCGCTTCCGCCAATTTTTGCCTTTGCTCGTACAATGGCTATCATCAGCAGTTCTGCAACAAACATCCATTCTTATCATGCTTTATCTTATGTCGCGTTCCAGTGGCGAAGATTCGGTTGCCTATTTTCCTCCAAAGCTCTCCCTATGCCTGAATTTTTTGCAATAAAGTTCAAAAGAACCTTGAAATCGACACTTCCTTGCATTTTTTTTCTGGCGGCATGTTCGAGTAATTCTCCGCCGGTCTCGTTGCCTGTTTTGCCGCCACAAGCCACGGTAGTGCCCGTTGCCAAAATGATGAAGCCTGTCAAGATTGGTCTGGCTCTTGGCGGCGGCGCTGCACGTGGCTTTGCTCATATTGGTGTCATTAAGGCATTGGAGTCGCAGGGGGTTGTGATTGATGTCATTGTCGGGACGAGTGCGGGGAGCGTGGTCGGAGCAATGTATGCGGCGGGAAACAATGGATTTGCATTACAAAAAATGGCACTGGACATGGATGAGGCAACCATATCAGATTGGTCCCTGCCAATTTTTTCCAAAACAAGTGGCGTGCTGAAAGGCGAGGCTCTGCAAACCTATGTAAATAAGATGGTGATGCAAGTGCCTATCGAGAAACTAAAAAAACCATTTGGTGCAGTGGCGACGGACTTAAATACGGGGTTGCCAATATTGTTTCAGCGCGGCAATACTGGTTTGGCTGTGAGGGCATCATCGGCGGTACCCGGAGTTTTTCAACCGGTGAAAATTAATGAGCACCAGTATGTCGATGGGGGCTTGGTCTCCCCGGTTCCGGTCAGGTTTGTGCGTGAAATGGGCGCGGACCTGGTAATCGCAGTGAATATTTCAACGCAGGCTGATGTTCAGGCGGCGAGCAGTTCGCTTGAAGTATTAATGCAAACCTTTACCATCATGGGGCAAAGTTTAAATTACTTTGAATTGAAAAACGCTGATATCGTGATTAAGCCGGAGTTGCCTGGCATGAAGGGGAATGATTTCGCCGGTCGCAATCTTGCCATTCTTGCCGGTGAGCGCGCTGCAATGTCTGCAATGCCCGACATAAAACAAAAAATCCGAATTTTGCAAGAGCGGTGATTGTGATTGTGTTTTTCGGACAGACTTATTTTTGCGGCTCTTCGTTAATTCTTCTGGCGCCGTTGAAACGTTTTTTCCAATAACTGATGTCCATGCTTTCAATGCGAACCTGGCCGCCGGCGGAGGGGGAGTGAATGAATTTATTGTCACCTAAATAAATGCCGACATGCGAAAATCCACGGCGTAGCGTATTGTAGAAAACCAAGTCACCAGGTTGCAGATCTTTGGTTTCTATTTGTTCTCCTACTTTGCTAATTTCTTGTGAAGTTCTCGGAAGCTCGGCTCCCAGTGCGTCTTTAAACACATAGCGCACAAATCCGCTGCAATCCAATCCATTTTCCGGGGTGTTTCCCCCGCGCTTGTAGCGAATCCCCAGCATATCCATCGCCTTCACTGTTAATTCAGAGGCGCGGTCACGCAATTCCTGCAGTTTAATAAATGCCGTTGAGGATTCTGGAAAAGGATTTTCCGCGGCAATGCACTGTTTGTAGAAGGCGCCCTGAAGCAGAGTCAATATGAAGACAAATTTGATAGCTCTGGATAATCGGGAAGCCTTTAATTGCATCGTAATACCTGATGTGGAAACCGGGCTAATGTAAGCGATCTGGTAAATAATGTAAACCTGGCTTGTTTGGGTTGCATTATTATTAATTTTTAATTCTGATTAATTTATCAAAACACTTTGTATACAAATGAAGTGATGCGTCCCGTACAATCCGTTCATCTTTAATGGAGAATTCAAATGCAAACAAAATCTGTTTTAAGCCTGGATGATGTGAAAATAATTGCTGCGGCAGCTGAGGCTGAGGCGAAGGCGAATGGCTGGGCTGTAGTCATTGCCATCGTCGATGATGGTGGCCATTTGATGTGGCTGCAGCGCCTTGATGGTGTTGCGCCAATCTCTTCGCAGATTGCGCCAGCCAAGGCTGTAACGGCAGCGCTGGGGAGGCGTGAATCAAAAATATATGAAGATATTATTAATGCTGGTCGCTATTCATTTTTAAGTGCGCCAGCTTTGGAGGGTATGCTTGAAGGAGGTGTGCCTATTATCGTTAATGGGCAGTGCGTCGGAGCTGTAGGTGTTTCAGGCGTCAAATCATCAGAAGATGCGCAGGTAGCCAAGGCTGGTATTGCCGCATTGATTGTATAAGTTCACTCAGGCTACTTATTTTCAGGGGGATGCGGTCCGCCTGAGTAAGAGCGTTTGCTCGAAGGGCGGTTTTGCGCTATAATTCAAGGGTTTAGCTAATTCAAATCTCGTCGTAGCGCATACCTAATTTTTACTCTCCTTTGATCGTTCTTGCTACCTGACTTACTTGGCGTGGCACTTTGCTACGATCATTTTGGTGCAGCGCAGCGACGGTAACATTATAGGAGTTGCCCTTGCTGCCCATTCCGCAGTCTTTACGTCCCAACCAAGATAACACTGCCATTCTTGCCCTCGCTGATGGCACTATATTTAAGGGCGTGTCTATAGGTTCTGCAGGCCACACCATTGGTGAGGTCGTTTTTAATACTTCCATGACCGGGTATCAAGAAATCCTGACAGATCCCAGTTACAGTTCGCAAATTGTTACACTGACCTATCCGCACATTGGTAATACCGGTGTGAATCAGGAAGACGTCGAGTCCGATAAAATTCATGCGGCCGGTCTGATTATCAAGGACTTGCCTCTCCTTGTATCCAATTTCCGATCTGAACAAACATTGTCAGATTATTTGAAGTCGCAAAATATCGTTGCCATTGCCGGCATTGACACCAGAAAACTGACGCGTATTCTGCGTGAAAAAGGTGCACAGGGCGGCGCAATTCTGGTTGGTGCTGATGCTGCAAAAGCCATAGAACTGGCAAAATCCTTCCCTGGCTTGTCCGGCATGGATTTGGCGAAGATCGTTTCTGTCAGTAAATCGTATGAGTGGACTGAGGCTGAGTGGGCGCTGGGGCAAGGGTATGATGTTCTGTCCAGCCCGAAATATCATGTGGTGGCATTTGATTTCGGTGTCAAACGCAACATCTTGCGTATGCTTGCGCAACGAGGCTGTAAGGTAAGCGTTTTACCTGCCCAGTCAACGGCAGCTGAAGTATTGGCGCTTCATCCTGACGGCGTATTTCTATCGAACGGCCCGGGAGACCCAGAACCATGTGCTTATGCAATCACTGCAGCCAGAGAATTGATCGAGAAGGGTATTCCTACCTTCGGTATTTGTCTCGGTCATCAGATCATGGCTTTAGCCTCAGGTGCCAAAACATTGAAGATGAAATTTGGCCATCACGGCGCAAACCATCCGGTGCAAGATCTTGATAGCAAGCAGGTATTGATCACTTCTCAGAATCACGGATTTGCAGTAGATGCAGCATCGTTGCCTGACAACTGCCGCGTCACACATGTATCGCTATTCGACGGTTCATTGCAAGGTTTCGCACGTACGGACAAACCTGCGTTTTGCTTTCAAGGGCACCCTGAAGCATCGCCTGGGCCGCACGATATTGCCTACTTGTTTGATCGCTTCACCACATTAATGGCTCAGGCAAAGATGGAGAAAAATTAAAAATGCCTAAACGTATTGATATAAAAAGTATTCTGATTATTGGCGCCGGTCCTATCATCATCGGGCAAGCGTGTGAATTTGATTATTCTGGCGCGCAGGCATGCAAGGCATTGCGCGAAGAAGGCTATAAAGTCATCTTGGTCAATAGTAATCCCGCCACGATCATGACCGATCCGGAGATGGCTGATGTCACTTACATCGAACCTATTACCTGGCAAGTGGTGGAACGTATCATCGATAAAGAGCGGCCAGATGCCATTTTGCCCACCATGGGTGGACAAACTGCACTTAATTGTGCCTTGGATTTGCATAAACACGGCGTGCTTAGCAAATACAATTGCGAATTGATCGGTGCGTCTCCAGAAGCGATCGACAAAGCTGAAGACCGTTCCAAATTCAAAGAGGCAATGACAAAGATTGGTCTTGGCTCAGCTCGCTCCGGTGTCGCGCACACCATGGATGAGTCCTGGGCAGTGCAAAAAACTTTGGGCTTCCCGACCATTATTCGTCCTTCATTTACCATGGGCGGAACCGGTGGCGGTATCGCGTATAACGAAGAAGAATTCGAAACGATTTGCAAGCGCGGCCTAGAAGCTTCGCCTACCAGCGAACTGCTGATTGAAGAGTCTCTGATAGGCTGGAAAGAGTACGAAATGGAAGTGGTGCGCGATAAGGCGGACAATTGCATTATCGTCTGCTCAATCGAAAACCTCGATCCTATGGGGGTGCATACCGGTGACTCGATCACGGTTGCTCCGGCCCAAACGCTGACTGATAAAGAATATCAGATCATGCGTAACGCCTCTTTGGCTGTTTTGCGTGAAATCGGCGTCGATACCGGTGGTTCCAACGTTCAGTTTTCTGTCAATCCTGCCGATGGCCGCATGATCGTGATTGAGATGAATCCGCGTGTTTCGCGTTCGTCTGCGCTGGCCTCCAAGGCGACTGGTTTTCCGATCGCAAAGATTGCGGCGAAACTGGCGGTGGGCTTCACTCTCGACGAACTACGCAATGACATTACTGGTGGCAATACGCCAGCATCGTTTGAGCCATCGATTGATTATGTCGTGACCAAAATCCCTCGTTTCACTTTCGAAAAATTTCCGCAAGCTGATAATCGCCTGACAACCCAGATGAAGTCCGTTGGCGAAGTCATGGCGATTGGTCGCACCTTTCAGGAGTCATTCCAGAAAGCCTTGCGTGGTCTGGAAGTCGGTGTCGACGGTATGAATGAAAAAACCCAGGACCGCGAGCTACTGGAAAAAGAGTTAGGTGAACCTGGCCCCGATCGTATCTGGTATGTCGGCGATGCTTTTGCCAGTGGCTTTACGATGGAAGAGGTGCATCAGCTGACTCGGATTGATCCGTGGTTCCTTGCGCAGATAAAAGACATCATTGACATCGAATTGTGGCTGGAAACACAGACTCTCGATATGATAAACAAAGATGTTTTGTTGAAATTGAAACAAAAGGGCTTCGCAGATCGTCGTCTGGCAAAACTGTTGAAAACGACGGATGTCGCGGTGCGCAACCAGCGTCGCGCGCTCAACGTCCGTCCAGTCTACAAGCGCGTCGATACTTGTGCAGGTGAATTTGCTACCAAAACCGCTTACATGTATTCCACCTACGAGGAAGAGTGCGAGTCAGAGCCTACCGATAAGAAAAAAATCATGGTTCTTGGCGGTGGACCTAACCGTATCGGGCAAGGTATTGAGTTCGACTATTGCTGTGTGCATGCCGCATTCGCCATGCGCGAAGATGGCTATGAAACCATCATGGTTAACTGTAACCCTGAAACCGTTTCTACTGACTACGATACATCTGATCGTCTGTATTTTGAGCCTCTGACACTGGAAGATGTACTCGAAATCGTTGATAAGGAAAAACCAGTCGGTGTCATCGTTCAATACGGTGGACAGACACCGCTGAAACTGGCGCTTGAGCTGGAAGCAAATGGGGTGCCTATCATTGGTACATCGCCGGACATGATTGATGCCGCTGAAGACCGTGAGCGTTTTCAAAAAATGTTGCATGATCTCGGCCTGCGTCAGCCGCCTAACCGGACTGCCCGCACAGAGGCTGAGGCGCTCGAACTGGCAAAAGAAATTGGTTATCCATTAGTGGTTCGTCCATCCTATGTATTGGGCGGCCGTGCCATGGAGATCGTGCATGAACAACGTGATCTGGAACGTTATATGCGTGAGGCCGTCAAGGTTTCGCATGACTCCCCGGTATTGCTTGACCGTTTCTTAAATGATGCGATTGAAGTCGATGTGGACTGTCTGTCTGACGGAAATCGTACTTTTATCGGCGGTGTCATGGAACATATCGAACAAGCCGGCGTGCATTCCGGTGACTCTGCATGCTCGCTGCCACCATACTCACTCAAGCCAGCAACGATTGAAGAGTTGAAGCGCCAGACTTCGCTGATGGCGAAAGGCCTGAATGTGGTTGGATTAATGAACGTGCAGTTCGCAATTCAGCAGCAAGATGGCGATGACGTTGTGTTTGTGCTTGAGGTCAACCCGCGTGCGTCACGTACGGTTCCATTTGTCTCCAAAGTGACCGGGTTGCAGCTGGCAAAAATTGCGGCACGTTGCATGGTCGGTCAGTCACTTGATTCCCAAGGAATCATGAAGGAAGTTGTTCCTTCTTACTTCAGCGTCAAGGAAGCAGTTTTCCCATTCGTGAAGTTCCCTGGTGTTGATACCATACTCGGACCTGAGATGAAATCGACCGGTGAAGTGATGGGCGTTGGTAAAACTTTTGGTGAAGCCTTTGTTAAATCTCAACTCGGCGCGGGCATCAAGCTGCCAAAATCCGGGAAGATTTTCTTGAGCGTAAAATTAACGGATAAGCCGCGTGCAGTAAAAATTGCGCAGGATTTGGTAGCGATGGGTTTTGTCCTGGTGGCCACCAAGGGGACAGCGGCGGCAATTGTTGCTGCAGGTATTCCTTGTGCAACGGTGAATAAAGTTGCGGAAGGTCGGCCGCATGTCGTTGATATCATCAAGAATCGTGAGATTGTCATGGTCATCAATACTGTGGAAGAAAAACGTAATGCCATCAACGATTCTCGAATGATCCGTGTTTCTTCTCTGGCGGCAGGTGCGACGACTTACACGACAATAGCCGGTGCAGAGGCTGCAGTAGAGGGAATGCGCCATCTGAACGAATTGCACGTCTATGATTTACAAGGACTGCATAAAACCTTACACTAAGATATAAAGTAAGTTTTTAGAAAGAGGCCACAAATAACAACAGCGTTGCTGTTGTTCATGTGGCCTCTGTATTTTTTGTGGCATAGGATTTTATATTTACATTAACTTGTCAATTAAGTTAATGGTCTGAATTGCATGATGAAAGTGAGTTTTTGGAAGCGATTTGTTTTTACGGTCTGTTGAGACAAAAAAGCGCCCTGAAAATTTTGTAGATGTTGGGTTACCCCTATTTAAAAGTTGAAAATATGAGCACAGTCCCTTTAACAAAGTTCGGAGCAGAATTGCTCAAGCTAGAATTACATAAACTTAAAACAAAAGACCGCCCGGAAGTCATTAGTGCCATTGCGGAGGCAAGAGCGCAGGGCGATTTGTCTGAAAATGCAGAATATGATGCAGCCAAAGAGCGCCAAAGTTTTATCGAGGGACGCATTGCTGATCTCGATGGAAAATTAAGTGCGGCACAAATTATCGACCCGACCTCGCTCGATGCAGAAGGTCGCGTTGTATTCGCCTCTACGGTAAACCTGGAGGATCTGGAAACGGGTCAAAAAGTAAGCTATCAGATAGTCGGCGAAGACGAGGCTGATATCAAGGAAAGTAAAGTGTCGATCACATCACCAATTGCGCGCGCATTGATAGGCAAATATGCAGGCGATGTTGTTGGAGTGCAGGCACCGGCAGGTGTGCGCGAATATGAAATACTTGAAGTTTTGTATATTTAATCATTAGCGGTGTGCACTGGGATGCATGATGAGTGCACCCCAGTAACGCCGCGAATGTCAGGCGTTGCCTAAAGCTGATTTTTTTGCACTGCTTTGACGCGGTTTGGCGCGTTTAATTGAACCACCTTGGGTGACGCGCTCATTGCCCTTCACCATGACTTTTGACACCGAAGGCTTTTTGGTGCCGCTGGCACTTGGCTTGACAATAGTTACTTCACGCAAACCTTTACCTTTCTTTACCAGCTTGGTTTCTTTGACGCCTTCCAGTTTCGGGCGATAAATGACAAATAGTTTGCCGATATGTTGAATCGGCGCTGCTTCTAGCGTGTTACAGATGGTATCGTACATGGCAATGCGCGCTTCGCGATCATCGCCAAAGACGCGAACCTTGATTAGGCCGTGTGAATTGAGGCCGGCGTCAATTTCTTTCATGACTGCTGGAGACAGACCGGCTTCGCCAATCAGAACAATGGGTTTGAGCGCATGCGCTTCGGAGCGCAATTCGCTACGTTCGGCGGGCGTGAGTTTTAACATATAAATTCCTTTAAAGGCAGTATTTTACGCTAATGGCAAAGAATAAATTCAATCAAAATTGGGTCCACGATCACATAAATGATCCCTATGTGAAATTGGCGCAAAAAGAAGGCTATCGTGCCCGTGCCGTTTACAAATTAAAAGAAATCGATGAGTCTGAAAAATTGATTAAACCTGGACAAATTGTTGTCGATCTGGGAGCAACTCCGGGTAGTTGGTCACAATATGTCAGAAACAAGCTCGCCGGTAAAGAGGGGGGCGGTATTCTCGGTGAGATTTTTGCGTTGGATTTACTGCCAATGGAGCCGATTGCAGATGTCAAATTTATTCAAGGCGACTTTCTGGAGCAGGAAGTGCTGGACTTGCTGGAGGCTCAGTTGCAAGGAAGAAAGGTTGATCTTGTTTTGTCCGACATGGCGCCCAATCTTTCGGGTATTCCAACGGTTGATGCGGCAAGAGTTGAATACATTATTGAGTTGGCGGTGACTTTTGCGAAAGCCCACCTGAAGCCAAATGGCTCATTATTGGTCAAATGTTTTCATGGCCCTGCCTATAATACTATTTTTGATATCTTTAAAACCGAATTTAAAACGGTGGCAAATAAGAAACCAAAGGCGAGCAAAGACAAATCTTCAGAGATTTTTTTACTTGGAAAAGGTTTGAAGAGCTAAAAAATAAGTCTTTTTGCTCTTGATATTCATCAATGTCGTCAATATATCGTGTCTAGCAAGCTCTATCCAATGCGGGTAGAATGAGCACTTACATGTGCAAGGTATCTCGTACGATTAACGTACGTCCAAGGAGTTCTCGTGAACAATATGTTTTCTAAAGCAGCAATTTGGGTCGTTATTGCCCTGGTGCTTTTTATGGTTTTTAAACAATTCGATGGTAAAGGGATTGGCTCCGGTGCCACTGCCATGCCTTATTCCGAGTTTTTGGACGAAGTAAGAGCCAAGCATATCAAGGATGCGACTATTGATGACGTCAATCGTACAGTCGTTGCCACCACGCTTGATGGCAAGAAAATTAAATCCCAATTGACTATATTTGATCGCGGTCTGGTCGGTGATCTGGTTAACAACGGTATTAAATTTGACAATAAGCCGCCAGAAGAACAGTCTTTCCTGTCACAAGTATTTATTTCCTGGTTTCCGATGTTGCTGTTGATCGGCGTTTGGATATTTTTCATGCGTCAAATGCAGGGCGGCGGTAAGGGTGGTGCTTTTTCGTTCGGCAAGTCAAAAGCACGCATGCTTGATGATACAAACAATAACGTGACATTTGCGGACGTGGCCGGATGCGATGAAGCAAAAGAAGAAGTAAGCGAAATTGTAGATTTTTTACGTGACCCGACTAAATTTCAGAAACTGGGTGGACGCATTCCACGTGGTGTTTTGATGGTTGGTCCTCCAGGTACGGGTAAAACTTTGCTGGCACGTGCAATCGCCGGCGAGGCAAAAGTGCCTTTCTTTACCATTTCAGGATCTGATTTCGTTGAAATGTTTGTCGGTGTTGGCGCGTCACGCGTGCGTGACATGTTCGACAATGCGAAGAAACATTCGCCTTGTATTATTTTTATCGATGAGATTGATGCAGTCGGCCGCCATCGCGGCGCTGGCATGGGCGGTGGTAATGATGAGCGCGAACAGACCCTGAATCAGATGCTGGTTGAGATGGATGGCTTTGAGCCGAATTCTGGTGTCATCGTCGTGGCGGCAACTAACCGCGCCGATGTGCTGGATAAAGCGTTATTGCGCCCGGGCCGTTTTGACCGTCAAGTAACTGTCAGCTTGCCGGATATTCGTGGCCGTGAGCAGATCTTGAACGTGCACATGCGCAAAGTGCCTATCGCACCTGATGTTCGTGCTGATATCCTGGCTCGTGGTACCCCGGGTTTCTCCGGTGCTGATCTGGCTAATCTGGTCAATGAGTCTGCATTGTTTGCTGCACGCCGTAATAAGCGCCTGGTAGAAATGCAAGATTTTGAGGATGCCAAAGATAAGATCTACATGGGGCCAGAGCGTAAATCGATGGTTATGCGCGAAGATGAACGTCGTAACACTGCTTACCATGAGTCTGGCCATGCAGTTGTTGCCAAATTATTGCCTAAGGCTGATCCTGTTCATAAGGTGACCATCATGCCGCGTGGTAACGCTTTGGGCCTGACATGGCAATTGCCTGAGCATGATCAAATGAGCGGTTACAAAGATAAGATGCTGGAAGAAATCGCGATTTTATTCGGTGGGCGCATTGCCGAGGAAATTTTTGTCGGGCAGATGTCTACAGGTGCATCCAATGATTTTTCACGCGCCACTAAGTTGGCTCGTGCGATGGTGACGCGTTTCGGTATGTCAGATAGCCTGGGTGTGATGGTGTATGAGGATAGCCAGCAAGAAGGCTATTTTGGCGGATCTTCTAAGACGATTTCTGAGGCGACGCAACAGAAAGTCGATGCCGAAATCCGATTTATTCTGGACGCGCAATATGCCATTTCACGACAGCTGCTCGAGCAAAATCGCGATAAGGTAGAAGCGATGACGAAAGCCTTGTTGGAATGGGAAACGATTGATGCCGATCAGATTAATGACATCATGAACGGCCTGGAACCAAACCCGCCTAAGCAGGGAAGCGCTACGCGTAAGTCGTCTTCAGATAGTCCTCCGGGTGGCATTTCACCAAATGCGACTGCGCCGGCTTAATTGTTTGCTTAGCTAATTTTTTGATTTGTTAAATAGGGTGGGGAGTAATCCTCGCCCTTATTTTTTTATCCATGAATAAATATTTTGAATGTGGCCGCTATCGCTTTTCTATGCTTGGCGATCAGAGTAAGCCATTGGTGATGGGGATTCTGAACGTCACCCCGGATTCATTTTCAGACGGTGGCCAATTCCAGACCTTGGATGGCGCTATTTCGCATGCAGAGCAAATGATTCAGGATGGAGTCGATATCATTGATATTGGCGCTGAATCGAGCAGGCCGGGAGCGCAGGCATTGCCATTGGCGGAGGAGTTGCGCCGTATCATGCCTGTCATTTACGCATTGCGTGATTGCGGAAAGCCATTATCGATCGATACGTATAAGCCAGAAGTCATGCGTGAGGCGATTTTGGCAGGTGTTGATATGATTAATGATATCCGTGGATTCGTTTCGCAGGAATCGAAAGACGCGGTTGTCAATGGAAATATCGGATTGTGTGTCATGCATATGCAAAGCTCACCATCCGATATGCAAGCCAAGCCCCGTTATGCGGATGTGAACGCTGAAGTTACGGATTTTTTACGTGAACGCGTGCATGAACTCAAGCTTGCCGGAGTACATCCAGACCGAATCTGTATTGATCCCGGCTTTGGATTTGGCAAAACTTTGGCGCATAATATTTCAATGATGCGCCATATCCGGGAATATCAGCTTGAATTCGGTTTGCCATTATTGGCAGGAGTATCACGTAAATCCATGATCGGTGAAATCACAGCTAAGCCTGTGGAACGGCGCCTAGCAGGGAGTCTTGCGGCGGCTCTCGCGGCAATTGCGCAAGGGGCAAAAATTGTTCGCGTTCACGATGTGGCCGAGACCGTTGATGCCGTCAAAGTATGGCAGGCCTTATCAAATTAATTGAGACAGGAATAAAAATGACAAGAAAATATTTTGGAACCGATGGCATTCGAGGCAAAGTCGGTGTCAGCCCTATCACCCCCGATTTCGTGATGCGTTTGGGTTATGCCGCTGGAAAGGTGCTCGCACAGGTTGATGCTCCTGGTGCGAGCAAGCCGACGGTATTAATAGGAAAAGATACCAGGGTTTCTGGTTATATGCTGGAGGCCTCGCTGGAAGCCGGATTTGCCGCTGCCGGCGTTGACGTCATGCTCTCCGGTCCCATGCCGACTCCGGCAGTCGCTTATCTGACAAGGGCCTTGCGCCTGTCTGCAGGTGTCGTTATTTCAGCATCGCATAACCCTTACGAAGATAATGGCATCAAGTTCTTTTCAGCCCAAGGCACCAAGCTGCCGGATGAGGTCGAGCTGGCGATTGAGGCGGAGCTGGAGCGTGGAATGCAATGCGTCAGCTCAGATCATCTGGGAAAAGCGCATCGCTTGCGTGACGCCAATGGGCGCTATATCGAATTCTGCAAAAGTACTTTCCCTACCGAGTTGGATTTGCGCGGCTTAAAAATTGTCGTCGATTGCGCAAACGGCGCCGCTTACGATATCGCACCGCACGTCTTTCATGAGTTGGGCGCGGAGGTTATTCCTATCGGTAATCACCCCAACGGATTTAACATCAATGACAAAGTCGGTGCAACCGCACCTGACGCATTATCGCTTGCAGTAAGGGCGAATCATGCTGACCTTGGCATTGCGCTGGATGGCGATGCTGATCGACTGATCATGGTGGATAAAAACGGCAAGATCTATGATGGCGACCAGTTACTGTATTTGATGGTCATCGATAGGCTGGCGATAGGTGCTGTGCCAGGCGTGGTTGGCACACTGATGACAAATATGGCGGTGGAGTTGGCGTTAAAGGAGCTGGGCGTTGATTTTGCAAGGGCGAAAGTCGGCGATCGTTATGTACTTGAACAAATGCGCGAGAGGGGCTGGCTGCTGGGCGGGGAAGGATCGGGGCATTTATTATGTCTCGACAAGCATACCACCGGCGATGGTATCGTTTCTGCACTTCAAGTACTTTCCGCTCTGCGCCGCAACGGAAAAAGTTTGGATCAATGTTTCGAAAATTTGGAATTGTTTCCGCAGGTATTGATCAATATAAAAGTTTCTCCGGGGTTTGAATGGCAAAAAAATGACATGTTGATGCAGGAAAAAAATAAAGTGGAAGCGGAACTCGCCAATAAAGGACGGGTGTTGATTCGTGCGTCTGGAACCGAACCCCTGATTCGCGTGATGGTTGAAGCGTTTGATGCGGAAGTTGCCAATACACTGGCGCGTCGGCTTGCGGATTGCATTACACCGAAATCGACCTGAAATCACTATCTCTGGCATATTCATTCTTGAATATGCCAGAGATACCATGTACTATTCAGCCTTCTGTTTTTTAGCACAATATTTTTGTGACGGGTTTAAGTAAAGAGGTCTCTTATTACTCGGTCAGGTAAAAAAACATACCTATGCGTCGGTAGCTCAGTTGGATAGAGCAATGCCCTTCTAAGGCATGGGTCGGGGGTTCGAACCCCTCCCGACGCACCAATTATGATAAAAAGAGCCGTGAGCCTGTGCTCGCGGCTCTTTTTTATTTATTCTCGATTTCCCTATGAGTATAGATTCGCTAGCTAGTTTTACAGTAAAGCGCGAGTTTTTCATTCGCTCTCTTTAATTTTAGTCGCGCTTTATTTTCAGCTTTTGGCTGCGCATTGGCCAGATCCTCTTTTGCCCATGTTGAGTTTGCTTGCAGGCCTATGCATTTCTGCTTTGCTTTCGCATTTTTTGCAGCGACAGCCCGCATTTCTTTTTCATATCTGGCGTCTTCTTTATCGCGCTTGTCCTGTATCTTTTTCAGGGCTATTTCGTCTTTCCTATTTCTTTTTATGGCGTCCTGGTAATCAGCTAAGGGTATTGCACCGTCAGGAGTGGTTGCCGTTATTGAGACGCCATCTGAGCATGGTGCTTGGCTGTAGGTGATAGCGCCGTTTTTAGTGCATTTATAGGTTTCGGCCAGGGCCATAGAGGAAAGTGCGCATGCGCCAGAGGCGAGAACGATGACGAATAGTTGTTTCATATATGGGCTTTCATGTGGAGGCCTCAGATAACTTTACCTGGATTCATTATATGGTCTGGATCCAGAGCATCTTTAATCGAACGCATCATCCCGATTTCCAGAGCTGACTTATAGCGCAGAATTTCTTCTCTCTTTAACGCGCCCAATCCATGTTCCGCAGAAATGGAACCTTTGAAGCGGTGGACGCTGTCATGCACAATTTGATTTATTTTTTTCTGTTCCAGAATGAAATCACTGTCCTTGGTGTTTTCTGGCGGTGACACGTTGTAATGCAAATTACCGTCGCCCAGATGGCCGAAAGTGACCATGCGACAATCCGGATAGGCCAGATTCAGCAGCGCATCGGTGTCAGCAATGAAGCTGGCGATATGTGAGGCGGGCAGGGAGATATCGTGCTTGATGTTCTTGCCTTCTTTTGCTTGTGCGCTAGAGATATTTTCACGTAGCTGCCATAATGATTTGGATTGCGCTACCGAGTTCGCCACCACCACGTCAAGGACTACGCCTTGCTGTATGGCGATGGCAAATAATTTTTCCAGTTGTGCGCTAGTGTGTTCTTCAGTGTCGTGGCCGGACAGTTCTAGCAGTACGTACTGCGGAAAGGCCACGGGGAAAACTTGCGGCAGCTGGGGCGAATGTCTTTTTACCAGCTGCATGCAAAAATCTGACATCAGCTCAAATCCTGTCAACATCGCGCCGCAATGCTCCTGTGCCAGGGCGAGCAGTGCAACTGCGTCATCGGGGCTGGCAAGTGCGGCAAAGGCCGTCAGCTGTGATGCCGGTTGCGGGAAGAGTTTGACGACAGCGGCAGTGATGATGCCCAGCGTACCCTCGGCACCGATAAACAGATCTCGCAAATCATAGCCGGTGTTGTCTTTTCTAAGGCCGCGCAAGCCATCCCAGATGTCGCCGCCGGCAGTCACGACTTCCAGACCGAGACATAGTTCGCGCGCATTGCCGTAACGCAGTACGGCGGTGCCGCCGGCATTTGTCGAGAGATTGCCGCCTATGGTGCAGCTGCCTTCGGATGCCAGAGAGAGTGGATAGAGTCGCCCGGCATCCTGCGCTTCTTGCTGCACTTGTGCCAGCAGACAGCCGGCTTCAACCGTCATCGTATTGTTGGCAATATCGGTTTCCCTGATACGATTTAAGCGTTTTAGCGAGAGTACGACAGCCTCTCCGCTTTGATCCGGAATACTCCCAAGAACCAGGCCGGTATTGCCGCCTTGCGGAACGATGCTGACTGAAAAGCGTTGGCATAATTTGACCAGCTCTGCGACCTCGCTGGTGGAGCCCGGTCTTAATATCGCCAGAGCTTTGCCGGTGGCGCGTTGACGCCAATCAGTGACAAAAGGCAGGGCGTCGGACTCATCCGTGATGACATAGCCGGCACCGATGGTTTGCCGGCAGAGAATCAGAAATTGATCCATGTTTTGATTATTCAAACGGATTCGCCGGGCAGATTTGATGCGTCATCCTTTTCTGCCTCCTTTGCGGCTTTCTTCGCCGCTTTCTTGTAAGGACGAAGATACAGGATGGCGCCAAAAAAGAACGCGACCGATAAGGTAATTTCCATCCCGGCTAGAACGCGCGACAAGGCGAGCGTATCACTGCCAGCTCTTACCACGCCTTCAGTAAAATAGAGCAAGATCAGCATGGATGACCATTGCATGGTGTAATTATGCCGCTGCAAAACGCCGCGTAGCGGATATAGCAGCGGTATCACCTTGAGCACCATCCAGGAGCCGCCGGGACGCAAGGGAGCTAACAGCATTTCCCATAAGATCAGCAGCACGATGAGCGTGGTTAAACTGCCGCAAGCGAGCAGATGAAAAGAGTTTTGCCTGGTATTGTTCATTGTCTTTGTTGAAGTTTTTTTGCAGTTTCAGCCAGCCGGCGCCCCAATGCGATTGCCAGCTTGCGGCTGTCTTCCGAAATCGGCGTATCGCCATCCACGCCGGACCAGTGGCTGGCGCCGTAGGGTGAACCGCCACTGGCGGTAGTCATCAATTCGGGATGGCTGTAAGGTATGCCTAACAAGAGCATGCCGTGGTGTAGCAGCGGCAGCATCATCGAAATTAACGTCGATTCCTGCCCGCCATGCAGGCTGCCGGTTGAGGTAAATACACAGGCGGGTTTGCCTGCCAGTGTGCCCGACAACCATTGCGTCGCAGTGCCATCCCAGAAATATTTCATCGCCGCCGCCATATTGCCAAAGCGCGTAGGGGATCCCAATGCAAGGCCGGCGCATTCTTCCAGATCGGATAACTCCACATACGGCGCGCCCTCAGCGGGTATATCTGGCGCGGTTGCCACTGTCACGCTCGATATTGCAGGGACAGTGCGCAATCTGGCGTCGCATCCGGCCACGCTTTCTATTCCTTGCGCAAGGTATTCCGCCAGGCGCCGGGTGCTGCCATGACGTGAGTAATATAAGACGAGGAGGGTAGTTGTTTGCTGGTTCATGTGGCTATTATAGGGGGCTTTGTCAGATGACCGACAGCCTTGCTGGTTAAAATTGAAAAGCAAGGTATGCCAGCGCGCAATCCCCGTGCGGCTTGCAGGCCTGATCGGCTGGGCAGGCGCACGGGGATTGCGGCCTGGGCCTGCCCATTTTTGGTTTTTGCAGGCCTTGCGTGAGCCGCAGCATCGACAATCGCCAGTTTGGCTTTATCTGGCATTCTGCCATTGAACCCAGATTTTCCATTAGGCGCACCTGCGGTGCTATTTGCGTGCTGGCGGCGCATTTTCGGCTACTTTTGCTGCTCTTCGTTGCCAATAGCTAGCTATTGGCGCCTCATTCGCATCAAAACTATCTCGACAAGTGCATCCGTCATCAGCGCAAATCCTAATAGAAAATCTGGGTTGAATCAGGAAATTGAATCAAGAGGGTTCGCCATATCTAGGTAAAATAGTAAGCTTTTGCAAGTCATGCCTTATCAAGGAATTGAGTGAAATTTTTATGCGCGGAATATCCTGGTCAAAATTACGTAATCTATTTAGCTTCGCAAACAAGCGCCTTCAGGAAGAGCGTTTGCCCGAGGTTGCCGGAAGCCTGACTTTCACGACAGTGTTGGCATTGGTTCCGATCTTGACGATCGCATTCGCCATATTTACCGCTTTCCCCTTGTTTAATAGCTTCAGGACATCGCTGGAGGCTTACTTCATTCAGAACCTGATGCCCAAGGGTATTTCCAATACCATACTCGGCTATCTGACGCAGTTCGCCACCAAGGCAACGCGGCTTTCTGCGGTTGGCGGTGTGGTGCTGATCGTGACTGCGGTCATGACCATGTCCATGATAGACAAGACCTTTAATCAGATCTGGAATGTCAAAAGGACGCGCCCGGTGTTCCAGCGGGTGTTGGTGTATTGGGCCATCGTCACTTTGGGGCCGTTGTTAATTGGCGTATCGATCAGCGTCACTTCGTATTTATTTACCGCGACGAATGGTGTTGTCAGCACCATTCCTCTGCTCGGAGTGCTTGTTTATACGTTAGTTTCGATCGCATTCACCACAGGCGCATTCACTTTGCTTTATCTGGCAGTGCCAAATTGTTCGGTCGATTGGCGCGATGCCGCCTGGGGTGGCTTTTTCGCCGCCCTGTCTTTCGAGGTGGCGAAGCGTCTTTTTGCCATTTTTATTAAACAATTTCCCACTTATACGGTGATTTACGGCGCCTTGGCCGCGCTGCCGATTTTTTTGATATGGGTTTATCTGTCGTGGCTGATTATTCTTTTCGGCGCGGTGATAGCGGCGGCTTTACCCGTGGTTAAATTTGAGCGTTGGTGGCATGTGCCTTCTCCCGGAAGCGCCTTCGAGGATGCGGTCGCCGTATTAAAGGTGCTAGTGAATGCGCGCAACGCCAAAGCGGATGCGGCGGTAGATGTGGCGAGCATACGGATACAGACCCGTTTTGGCCTGGATGAGATTGAAGGCTTGCTGGAAAAAATGCTGGAAATCGGCTGGGTGGCGCGTGTCGCTTCCGATGCACCGCAATCGTTAAAGAAACCATGGTGGAAGAAGCGTAATTCAGGCTCAGAGCGCTGGATTTTGGTGATGAACCCCAGTGCCTTAACTTTGGCCGATGTTTACCGCCTGTTCGTGTTTGATGCGGTCAAAGAGAGCGGCTTGGCAAAAAAGGTCAATCGCGTCATCAGCGATGGCTTAACAGAAAATCTGCACGATTACTTTTTAATCCGCTAAGGCCAGCGATTGCATGTAAATTGATACGGCACAAGAATATTCTTGTGCCGTTTTTTTGTCAAAAATGCACCGTGCCTGAAACAAAATTTTCTTTCTCTTCCCCATGTTTTCTCAAAATTTTATAATGCGAAAATGTCTTTTCATTATGCGGAATGACGCTGTTGATTCGCACAAATTATTTATCTCATTTTAAGATATGTGATTCCATATCGTAATAATTTATATTTAAGCTATTGATTTTAAATAATAAAATATTTGTTATATGTCTTATATAAGACATTGCTGCTATGCGGTAAATGTCCTATTATTTCTCTCAACGGAATGCAGTTTTTAATTTTTTACTTTTGTCCACAGGAGAGAAGCCATGACATCGCGCCAACAACAAATTGCTGAAATTCAAAAAGACTGGGATACCAACCCGCGTTGGATTGGCACCAAGCGCAATTACACCGCAGCTGATGTGGTGAATCTGCGCGGCTCTATCCAGGTCGAGCATACCCTGGCAAAAAATGGCGCCCTGAAGCTGTGGGATCTGGTTAACAATGAGCCATTCGTGAATGCGCTCGGCGCATTGACCGGTAACCAGGCGATGCAGCAGGTTAAGGCTGGCTTGAAAGCCATTTACCTGTCTGGCTGGCAAGTTGCTGGCGATGCGAACATCGCCGGTGAAATGTATCCCGATCAGTCGCTATATCCAGCAAACTCGGTGCCTCTGGTGGTTAAGCGTATCAATAACACCCTGACTCGCGCTGATCAGATCCAATGGTCTGAAGGCAAGGGCGATACAGACTTTTTTGCACCTATCGTGGCCGATGCTGAAGCAGGTTTTGGCGGCGTGCTGAACGCATTTGAATTGATGAAAGCCATGATAGAAGCCGGCGCGTCAGGCGTTCACTTTGAAGATCAATTGGCCTCCGTAAAAAAATGCGGTCACATGGGCGGAAAAGTGCTGGTACCTACACGTGAAGCTGTTGAAAAGTTGAATGCCGCACGCCTGGCGGCCGACGTGATGGGCACGCCGACGGTGTTGCTGGCCCGCACCGATGCTGAAGCGGCGGATCTGATCACTTCTGATATCGACGACAATGACAAGCCATTCCTGACCGGTGAACGCACGGTGGAAGGTTTTTACAAAACCAGACCAGGTCTGCAGCAGGCGATTTCGCGCGGCTTGGCTTATGCCCAATACGCTGACATGATCTGGTGTGAAACCGGCAAGCCTGATCTGGCGTTCGCCAGGGCGTTTGCTGAGGCTATTCACGCCAAGTTCCCTGGTAAATTATTGTCATACAACTGCTCGCCTTCGTTCAACTGGAAGAAAAATCTGGACGATGCGACGATCGCCAAGTTCCAGAAAGAATTGGGCGCGATGGGTTACAAGTTCCAATTCATCACCTTGGCGGGTTTCCATGCCCTGAACTATGGCATGTTTAACCTGGCGCATGGCTATGCGCGACGTCAGATGTCCGCTTTCGTTGAATTGCAGGAAGCTGAATTCGCCGCGGCTGAAAAAGGCTTTACCGCAGTGAAGCATCAGCGTGAAGTCGGTACCGGTTATTTCGATGCCGTGACGCAAGTCATTCAGCAAGGGCAGTCTTCAACGACAGCCTTGCACGGCTCTACCGAAGACGAACAGTTCTTTGACGCTAAAAAAGTTGCTTAAGTCTTTGCATCAGTATTTCGTAGGGCGGAAGGCCTCCTGACTTGCGAATGAAGGGGAAGCCGCACGGTGTAAGCCGTGCGGCTTTTTTGCGTCTGCATGCCAAATCAATATTTGATCTCGCCGCTGTCAGCGCGAGCGGGGAGGGATGTCTGGAGATGGGGTACTATCTTAAATTGTTGTAAAGATCTTTGATTTGAAAAACGGAATTTAATTTCCAGAAATATCAACATGAATAGAAAAACGCGAATAAAGATTTGTGGCCTGACAACGGCGGAGGATGTGCGCGCCGTAGTGGATGCCGGTGCAGATGCGCTGGGCTTTGTGTTTTATCCCCGCAGCCCGCGTTTTGTGACGCCGGAATCGGCGGCCTCGCTGCTGCAGGAGTTGTCGCCCTTCGTCATGTCTGTCGGCTTGTTCGTTAACGCCACTGATGATGAGTTGCGCGCGGCCATTGCAATAGCGCCGGTGCAACTATTGCAGTTTCACGGTGATGAAAGCGCCGCACAATGTCATCTGCTGGCCAGTGCGGTCAATCGGCCATTTATCCGTGCTTTCAGGGTGAAACCGGACACGTCCACCGAAGATTTGTTAAAATGCGAAAATGAATATCGCGTAGCCAGTCCTTTGTTTAACGGCTTGTTGCTCGATACCTTTGTAGATGGTTTCGGTGGTAGTGGAAAGGTTTTTGATTGGTCTCTAATCCCAAAAGAACTCGCGCCTCTGGTCGTTTTAAGTGGTGGCTTGAACGTACAAAACGCGACTGACGCGGTCAGGCGTGTGCGGCCTTTTGCTGTCGACATCAGTAGCGGTGTCGAATTGACAAAGGGAATCAAGGATATTGCCAAGGTGCGCGCTTTCATTGAAGCAGTGCGTCTGGCGGATAATCAGGACTGACCCTAATTTTGATGGCGAATGCAAGACATCAAATTGCACTACCATGAGGAATATCATGAAAGAATTGAACCCACTCGACGCCCAGTTTGAGCGTCAATCCGTCGCCCCTCAGGCGATGTATCATTCATCTGCCTATCATTTTCCTGATGCCAAAGGGCATTTCGGCGCTTACGGCGGCACTTTTGTTTCCGAGACCTTAACGCATGCGTTGACGGAACTGAAGGAGGCGTATGCCAGATATCAGCATGATCCCGATTTTTTGGCGGAATTTCGCGATGAGTTAAAACATTTCGTCGGCCGGCCATCGCCCGTGTATCACGCCAAGCGCTGGTCTGAAATCATGGGTGGCGCGCAGATTTACTTTAAGCGTGAAGACCTGAATCACACCGGTGCGCACAAAATCAACAATGTCATCGGCCAGGCCTTGCTGGCTAAGCGCATGGGCAAGCCGCGCGTGATTGCGGAGACCGGCGCCGGTCAGCATGGCGTTGCTACCGCCACCATCTGCGCGCGCTTTGGGCTTGAATGCGTGGTGTACATGGGTTCTGAAGACGTCAAGCGCCAGGCGCAAAACGTGTATCGCATGAGGCTTCTGGGGGCGACGGTGGTGCCGGTCGAATCCGGTTCCAAAACCCTGAAAGATGCATTGAACGAGGCGATGCGTGACTGGGTGGCGAATGTTGATAACACCTTCTATATCATCGGTACCGTGGCAGGTCCGCATCCTTACCCTATGATGGTGCGCGATTTTCAGTCGGTGATAGGCGAGGAGTGCCTGTGGCAGATGCCGGAAATGACCGGCCGTCAGCCAGATGCGGTGATTGCCTGTGTCGGCGGTGGTTCGAACGCGATGGGTATTTTTTATCCTTACATCGATGAAAAAAATGTACAACTGATCGGCGTAGAGGCGGCGGGCGAGGGGATGGAGTCCGGTAAACATTCTGCTTCGCTGACGGCGGGTTCTCCGGGAGTGCTGCACGGCAATCGCACCTACCTCTTGCAGGACGAAAACGGCCAGGTCATAGAAACACATTCCGTCTCCGCCGGACTGGATTATCCCGGTGTCGGCCCCGAACATGCATGGCTGAAGGATTCCGGCCGCGCCCAGTACGTCACGATTACGGATGAGGAGGCGCTGAAGGCATTTCATGATTGCTGCCGCATCGAGGGCATCATTCCGGCGCTGGAATCGAGCCATGCCTTGGCCTATGCAGCAAAATTGGCGGCCACTTGGCCTAAAGACAAAATCATTCTGGCCAATCTTTCCGGGCGCGGTGATAAGGACATGCATACGGTGGCCGAGAGGGCCGGCTTGAAGTTCTATTAACGCTAAAAAGGCGCATTGAAAATGCGCCTCGGCACCGCCCTGATTTGTCAGGGTGATGCCATGCTATTGAATATACTCCCCTTATATATCGATAAAAATTCTTCATTGTCGCCCGTCAATATTGCGTTTTTGAAAAATACCCGGTAGGAGTATCTGTTAAGTTAATCTCCGCTCCCGTTTTTCCTCGGGTGCGTTTTGGGCTGAAATTATTATGTCAAGAATACAAGCATGTCTGGCTGCGCTGGCAGCGGATAACAAGAAAGGTTTAATCCCGTTCATCACCGCCGGTGATCCCGCGCCTGAATTAACCGTGCCATTGATGCATGCGCTGGTCGAGGGCGGAGCGGACATCATCGAGTTGGGGGTGCCATTTTCAGATCCTATGGCAGATGGTCCTGTGATTCAGCGCGCTTCCGAGCGAGCCCTGCTCAAAGGCGTGAGCCTGCGCAACGTGCTGCAATTCGTCCGTGAGTTTCGTTCCAGTAATCAGGCCACGCCTGTGGTATTGATGGGGTACGCCAATCCTATCGAGCGCATGGGGCAAGACGCATTTATCGCTCAGGCGGCAGAAGCGGGTGTGGATGGGGTGTTGGTGGTGGATTATCCGCCGGAAGAATGCGAAGAGTTTGTCGGAAAGATGCAGCAGCGCAACATGGATGCCATCTTTTTGCTGGCCCCGACTTCGACCGACGAGCGTATCGCTCAGGTTGGTAAGATTGCCAGCGGTTATGTGTATTACGTCTCGCTCAAGGGCGTCACCGGGTCCGCTAGTCTTGATCTGGGCGCGGTCGCCGAGATGATGCCTAGGATCAAAAAGCATGTCAAAGTGCCTGTGGGCGTAGGCTTCGGCATTCGTGACGGGGCGACGGCGAAAGCCATTTCTACCGTGTCCGATGCGGTCGTGATTGGCTCCAGGATCATTCAGGAATTAGAAAACACGCCACAGGAAAACGCAGTTTCGGCGGTGAAAATGTTTATTTCTGGTGTCAGACAGGCTTTGGACGAGTAAAATACGCACCGAAACCGCGTGTTCACCAATAATGAACAAGATGCTTGCAAGCAAATTGTGCGATTAAAATGAACGCGCAAGTCGATATCAGGAGAAATAAATGAGTTGGTTAGAAAAATTGCTTCCACCGCGCATACAGCGCTCAGAATCCGCAAATCGTAAATCCATGCCGGAAGGCTTGTGGGTGAAATGCCCATCCTGTGAAGCGGTTCTATACCGTTCAGATCTCGAAGCCAATATTCATGTTTGTCCCAAATGCAGCCACCATCTGCGCATCGGCGCACGCGAGCGTCTGGATGCCTTGCTCGATACCGGGGGGCGTTACGAAATTGGCCAGGAAGTCTTGCCTGTTGATACCTTAAAGTTCAAAGACAGTAAAAAATATACCGAGCGCCTCAAGGATGCGCTGGAAAACACCCGCGAAACCGATGCGATGGTGGTCATGGGCGGTTCCATCATGGCTGTGCCTGTCGTGGTCGCTTGTTTTGAGTTTGAATTCATGGGTGGATCGATGGGTTCAGTCGTCGGTGAGCGTTTTGTGCGTGGTGCACAGGCTGCGCTGGAGCAAAAGCTGCCGTTTATCTGTTTTACCGCGACCGGCGGGGCGCGTATGCAGGAAGGCTTGTTGTCGCTGATGCAGATGGCAAAGACCACCGCCATGCTGACCAAGCTATCCGAGAAAAAACTCCCTTTCATTTCAGTTCTGACCGATCCTACGATGGGTGGCGTTTCCGCCTCTTTCGCCTTTCTGGGCGATGTGGTGATCGCCGAGCCAAAGGCGCTGATTGGTTTTGCCGGTCCGCGTGTGATCGAAAATACCGTGCGCGAGAAACTGCCTGAAGGGTTTCAGCGTGCTGAATTCCTGGTGCAGAAAGGTGCGGTAGATATGATCGTTGATAGACGCAAGATGCGCGAAGAAATTGCCCGCCTGATGGCCTTGTTGCAAAATCAACCCGCTGAAGCTGTCTCCTGATTATTTTAGTTTTTTTCAATTAGCCCGAATGCGTTTGTTTGTTAAGCCTGTGTTCAAGTCTTAACTATAGAACGGTCGGGCTTTTTTAATTTATGCACAACTCTCCAACTACTCTGCAAGACTGGCTATCGCTGCTTGAAACGCGTCACTCCAAAGAAATCGACATGGGGCTAGAGCGGGTTGCAGCCGTCAAGAACCGCTTAAATATCGACTATGACTGCCCGCTGATTGTGGTTGGCGGCACCAATGGCAAAGGATCGACGTGCGCCATGCTGGAGTCGATCTTGTTGCAAGCGGGGTATAAGGTCGGCTTGTACAGTAAGCCGCATTTCCTCGATTTCAACGAACGGGCGCGCATCAATGGTGAGCCAGTCAAGGATGAGGTACTCGTCAAGGCGTTCGCGGAGGTCGAGCAGCAACGCGCCGATGTGTCGCTGACATATTTTGAGTTCACCACACTGGCAATCGCCAAGTTGCTGTCGGAGGCGAAACTCGATGCCGTTATTCTGGAAGTGGGCCTCGGCGGGCGTCTTGATGCGGTGAATGTGTTCGATGGCGATGTCGCCATCGTTACCAGTGTCGATATCGATCATGTCGATTATCTGGGCGATACGCGCGAAAAAATCGGTTTCGAAAAAGCGGGGATTTTTCGTGCCGGCAAAGCTGCCATTTGCAGCGATCCGGTGCCGCCACTATCCTTGGTTCAACATGCGGAACGTATAGGCGCAGACCTGCATTTGTTTGGCCGTGATTTCAACTATAACGGCGATAAGCAGCAATGGAACTTCGCCGGCCGTTCCCAGCGCCGCAACTCTCTGGGCTACCCAAGCTTGCGCGGCGCGAATCAGCTTTTGAACGCCTCCGCGGTGCTGGCCGCATTGGAAGTGTTGAAGCAGGAATTGCCAGTCGGTGCGCAAGAAATACGTAACGGGCTGGCGATGGTCGATCTGCCCGGCCGTTTTCAGGTAATGCCGGGCCGTCCGGCCGTGGTACTGGACGTGGCGCATAACCCGCATGCGGCGGCCACCCTGTCGCAAAACCTCGATAACATGGGTTTTCATGCCTACACCTATGCCGTTTTCGGTTCCATGCTCGATAAGGACATCGATGGCGTCATTGCGCAAATCAAGGGAAAAATTGATCACTGGTGCCTGACCGATTTGCCGCTGCCTCGTGCCGCGACTGCCGCGCAGATACACGCTAAATTACTGGTGGCCGGTGTCATTCCGGATGCCGAACACAGCATACAAAACTTCGCGTCTCCGGAAGCTGCTTACGCCTACGCCATAAAAAATGCAGGCGAGAATGATAGAATAGCGGTCTTTGGTTCTTTCCTCACGGTTGCGGGGGCGATGAAGGCGCGTAAAGGCATCGCCACAGAACTTCTGCACTAATGAAAAAGACGTTTGAATGCGTGCTGACAGATCGATAAGCAATCCGACATTTGCACATGGGCCTACTCTCGTTGTTTAAGAATGATATGCAAAAGCAAGATATAACCGGTGATGGGGATAGTGGTGATTTTCGCTCTAGTGCAGAGTCGGAAACCAAGCCGTCCCGAAGCAATGGAAAGCGCGCAACATCGAATCGCAAGGCGAAGGTCGTCGATCCGGTTTTGCCTGAAAAGAAGCGCGCCAGGCGCCGCCTGATCGGCGCGGTCGCGCTGGTGCTCGCTGCCGTGATAGGCCTGCCAATGCTGCTCGATTCTGAACCCAAGCTCATTGCAGACGATATCAGCATACAAATTCCCTCAAAAGACAAGCCCATGGTTGCAGATGCTCCGTCGACTGCGGCGCCGGTTGCGATGACGCCTGCACTGACTGAGAAGAATAAGCCAGTTGATCTTGGGCCTGCGGAAGAAATTATCGGTCCCGTCATCAAGGCATCGCCTGGCGCGATTGAAAAACCAATTCAATCTGGCGTCAAGTCAGAAACTAAGTCGGAAGCTAAGGCAGAACCCAAGCCAAGCGCTAAGCCGGAGACTAAGCCTGACGTCAAAACGGAAACTAAATCTGATCAAAAATCGTCTGGTGGCCGGACTGAGCCTGCGTCAAAAGTGCAGAGCAAAATTGAAACTGCGGATGAAGCCTCAAGGGCCATGGCGATTCTGGAAGGGAAATCCCCTGCAAAGATACCCGCTGTCAAAATTGATAAAAATGACAAATCTGACAATGTCGATAAGGCTGACAAAGCCGGTTCCGGTTTTGTCGTGCAGGTAGCTGCATTGGCAAGCCAGGAAAAAGTCAACGATCTGCAAAAGACGCTCAAAGCCGCCAACATCAAGTCGTATACGCAGAAAGTGGCGACCACCTCAGGTGAAAAAATTCGTGTTCGCGTAGGTCCGTTTGAATCCAAAGACGAGGCGGATAAAATGCGCGCCAGGTTGCTCAAGATGGGCTTGAGCGGGACTATGGTTCCTAACTAAGCGGATGAGTGGAGTCTGCAGTGACCTTATTTGATTATCTGATTCTATTCGTGCTGTTGTGCTCCATCATCATCAGCACCATGCGCGGACTGATTAGAGAAATGCTGTCATTGGTGAGCTGGATCGTTTCATTTGTGGTCGCGAATGCGTATGGCGCTGTCCTGGCTGGCTGGTTGCCGAATTTTTTGCCGGGGCAATTGTTGCGCTTGATTGTAGCTTTCCTTATTTTGTTCATCAGTGTGCGTTTGTTGATGGCATTGTTGATGCGGGCGGTAGACGCCCTGATCAAGGCCAGTGGATTGAGCCTGGCGGATCGTGGCCTGGGTGGCTTGTTCGGCCTGGCGCGCGGTTGTGTGATCGTGCTGTCGGCGGTGCTGCTGTGTGGCATGACCTCCATGCCGCAGCAGGCGTTCTGGAAGGACGCATTGCTGAGCCCTTTGGCCGAGACAGCCGCCCGGACCGTCATGCCGTTCCTGCCCGGCTCGGTCACGCAGCACGTTAGATTTTGATTTGGTTTTGATTCGATTTTGATCTTGTTTTAGAGGAGTCCACCATGTGTGGCATCGTTGGCGTAGTTTCAAATAGTCCCGTAAACCAGTTGCTGTATGATGCGTTGCTGCTGCTGCAGCATCGTGGTCAGGATGCGGCTGGTATCGCAACCAGTCATGGCAATAAATTTGCCATGCATAAGGCAAATGGCCTCGTGCGCGACGTGTTTCGCACACGTAACATGCGCTCTTTACCGGGTAATGTCGGTATTGGCCAAGTTCGTTACCCGACTGCGGGTTCTACCAGTGAAGAAGAGGCCCAGCCTTTTTATGTGAATGCCCCTTTCGGGATTACCCTGGCGCATAACGGCAACCTGACCAATGCCGCAGAATTGAAAGTGGAATTGTTCAAGAACGATTTCCGCCATCTCAATACCGATTCCGATTCTGAAGTCTTGCTTAATATTCTGGCGCATCAGATTCAGGAAGTGATCAGCGGCTACTCGCTTGACCCTGCCGCAATGTTCCGCGCGGTGGCGATGCTGCATAGACGCGTGCGCGGTTCTTATGCGGTAGTGGCACAGATCGCCGGTTACGGCTTGCTGGCGTTCCGCGATCCTTACGGCATTCGCCCTTTGTGTCTGGGTGTCTCGCATACCGATAAGGGGGTTGAATACATGATCGCCAGCGAGTCGGTGGCGCTGGAAGGCCTGGGTTTCAAATTCGAACGTGATGTGGCGCCTGGTGAAGCCATTTTCATTGATCTTGACGGCAACCTGTACAACGAGCAGTGCGCAGAGAACCCGACATTAAATCCATGTGCGTTTGAGTATGTCTATCTGGCGCGTCCTGATTCGATCATTGACGGCGCTTCGGTGTATCTGACGCGTCTTAAAATGGGGCAGTATCTGGCTGAAAAAGTACGCAATCAGTTCCGCGATGGCGAGATTGATGTCGTCATGCCTATCCCTGATTCATCCCGTCCATCGGCGATGGAATTGGCCTCGATGCTGAACCTCGATTACCGTGAAGGTTTTATCAAAAACCGTTACATCGGCCGCACCTTCATGATGCCTGGCCAGGCCATCCGTCGCAAGTCGGTACGTCAGAAGCTCAATGCCATCGCTTCTGAATTCAAGGGCAAGAGCGTGCTGCTGGTGGACGATTCCATCGTGCGCGGTACCACCAGTCGTGAAATCGTTCAGATGGCGCGCGAATCAGGTGCCCGTCGCGTGATTTTTGCCTCCGCCGCACCTCCGGTGCAATTCCCTAACGTGTACGGCATTGACATGCCAACCCGCAGCGAGTTGATTGCCTACGGCCGCAGTGAAGACGAAGTCTGTCGCGAGATTACCGCTGATGCCCTGGTGTACCAGGACGTGGATGCCATGAAGCGCTCGATTTCCGATGTGAATCCTCTATTGCAAAGTATTGAGGCTTCATGCTTTGACGGCCGCTATATCACCGGTGACGTCAGCCCCGCCTACCTCGACAGATTGGAATCTGCGCGCAATAATCCGCGTGCCGATACTGAGGATTTGATGCGCTCGCAGCTTAATTTGAATCTGGCCGATAGAGCTGACTAAATCCACGGAACGACAAACAAAAAGCCTGCCGCGTTCATACACGGCAGGCTTTTTTATTGCCTGTCGTGAGAGGTGCGGAAAACTTGTTCTGGGTAAATCGGGTAGCTGTTTTTCTGAAAGTAGGCATACCCGCCACGCCCATCCCATGCGCCCTGCAGGCCGAACAGGCTGTAGAGGCGCATGGACGCTGCGTCTCAGGCCGGGCAGTGTTAACTTTTGTAGGCGAGTTAAGACCAGGCTAGGCTGGCGCAAGCAGCGGGAGATCGAGCGTGAAAGTGGTGCCCGAACCGGGTTCGCTTTGTGCTTGAATGTGGCCGTTGAGTATTGAGGTGACGATGTTATAGCTGATGCTCAAGCCCAGTCCGCTGCCACCTTGCCCCAGCTTGGTGGTGAAAAACGGGTTGAAAATTTTCAGTAGATTGTCCGCAGGGATGCCGATCCCATTGTCGCTGAACTGTATCTGCATGCGGTCCTCGCTTGTCCGCTTTGCCGACAAAAGAATGTGTCCTCCGGCGCGCCCCTCGAAAGCGTGTCGCAGGGCGTTATTAATGAGGTTCATCAGCACTTGCCCCAGCGGGCCGGGATAGCTTTCCATCCTGATGTCTTCGGCTGCATCGAGGGTGACCGTCAGCCCCAGCTTTTGTAGCTGGTTCATCATGGTCGCCAGTATGTCTTGCATTAGTTGCCTGACGTCAAATACACGCCTTTGCGCGGTGGTGCGGTCGACCGCGATTTGTTTGAAACTATCGACCAGTTCAGCGGCGCTTTGCAGCGAACGCAGGTTGAGGGTGAAGGCGTCGGTCGATTCCTTGATGTATTGTGTTAATTCAGACCGGCGCATTTGATTTGCGATTAATTTTTCATTGATTAACCCGGTCTTGTGGCTCATGGTACTGCTGAGCAAAATGCTGTTGCTGATGGGTGTATTCAATTCATGCGCAATACCCGCGACGAGCGAGCCTAGTGCCGCCATTTTTTCTTGCGCGAGCAATTTTTTCTGTGTTTCCTGCAGTTCCTGATAGGTCAGTGCGTTGTTGATCGCAATGGCAGCATAGGCGCTGAGTGTGCCAAAAATCAAACGGTCGCGGTCGGTATAGGCGTTTGGCTTCAGCGACTGTATCGTAATCACGCCGATTTGCCGCTCACCTACGGTTAATGGTGAGAACAAAGCCGTGAGCGTGAGTAAGGTCTCTGGAATGAATGAGACATCATTGTCACCGTTGAGGTGACATAGCAGGTCACGTTTTTCGCGCAGGCAGCGCGCTGAATTGGAGTCGGGATCGGCAAGATCGACGTAGTCTATCGGTAATGGCTTGTCACCTTCTATGCTATACGTCATGACCAGTCGCCGCGCTTCAGGTTCAAGCAGATAGATGGCGAATGAGTTGACGTCGAGTAAGCCGTGCATGTGGCGGTTGAGCACATCAAAGACGGCGGCGGCATCAAGGTGCGCGGTAATTTCGCGGCCTATCGTGCTGAGCTGTTTCAGCGTCAGTCCGGTTTGCATCAATACTTCCGCACGTTGCGCTTCAGCCGCGGCAAGCTGCCTATGGTATTCGCTGGTGGTTCTGGCCTGTTCGGTCTGATGCGTCACCTGCATCGCGATGGCGCGGTTAGTGACATCCTGGCTGTGGGTTTTTTCCCTGACCGTAATCGCCTGCATTGCCACTGCATAGGCTTGTTCGTAGAGGCCTGCCTTGGCATATTCCCGGCCCAGCGTTTCCAATATTTTGCCAGAGATGGTATAGCCGGAAATGCTTTTGGCCGTCTCCAGCACCTGATTCAGGTAGTGCAGCGGGGCGCTGCCATTGACCGCGGCGGGGGCGGCGATCTGCGGGTGGTGGATGTGTATGTCGGCAAGCACGGCCAAGACTTCAATCTGGCGCGAGCCGTCACCCTTTTCTTCGGCCGCTGCCAATGCGGCCTGCGCAATTGTCAATGCCTGTTCCGGTTTGCCCAAATGTGACAGGGCATGAGCCTGACCGCGTTTTGCATCTATAAAAAAATTGTTTTGCTGTAAATCATGCGCTTTTTTTTCCAGATGGATGAAGGCATCGAGGGCAACGGCATAATCACGCCGGTCGAGCGCAAGATTGCTCTGGTATTGCAGCGCAAGTGCGTAGGGGCGTGAGTTGGCAACGGGTTTCAACATTTCCATCGCTTCATTCAGCATGTCCTGCGCGGCATCGAGGTTGCCGATGTTGCGCTGATTCTCGCCCATGTGCATCAGGCATGCACCGACGCTGCGTGGCCAGTTGGTGGGGCGCGCAAGATCCAGCGCACGCTGGGTCCAGGCCAAGGCAAGCTGATGGTCGTTGAGCCTGTCGAAATCTTCAGAGATATTGGTGGCGCAAATGATGGCGGCGCGAATCTGCCCCGTTTCCAGCGCTAATTCATGCGCTTTAATTGTATGTGTCACGGACAGGCCAATGTNNCTGCCCCGTTTCCAGCGCTAATTCATGCGCATTTATTGTGTGTGTCACGGACAGGCCGATGTCGCCCGTAAAGTGCATCAGCATGCCAAAAAAATCTTCCCGCCAAGAGAAAACGGCCGGGTGCAAATCGTCTGCATCCGCCTTAAACCTTGCGTTCCAGCGTTCTTTGGCGGCTTGCGGATTGCGCAAGACAGCCCAGCGCGCTAACGCCGCTTCGGCTATTTTGTCGCGCACCGGGTCATGTGCCCGCTGCGCGGCTGTTGCGCAGGCCTCGAATTGCGCATCGCTCTCGCTTAAATCGCCAGAATCAATTGCTAGCCAGGCCAGTAGCCAGTGTGCATCTGCACAGCCGCAGCCGTCTTCGTCGCCGTCTTGTGCGCTAAATTCATCAAGCGCCTTGAGCGCTAGTTCTTTCGCGCCTGGCAGGTCCGCCAACAGCCATTTTGCTTCGCCCTCAACCAGATGCAATCGTGCAGTGATTCTATTTTTTTCAAGTTCCGGTAGTGTGCAAGAGGCGAGCAGGGTTTTTGCCTGAACCGCCAGACTGAGCGCGCGCGGCATGTCTCGTTGGCGCAGGTGCCATGAAAGCTGCGTCCATCCTTCTATGCAGGCATCGCCAGACAATAAAGGCAATTGCGCCTCTCGTCTTGCAATTTCTTCATTAAGAATGAACATGTCCATTAATGCATCCTAGCTGTCTAAAATGTAACTATGTGCTTAAGTATGGCAGATCAGGGCGCACAATGACCATAAAAATATTGCCTTGCAGCATTAAATTCATAGTAAGTTAGGCATGAATGAGACAAATAAAATGAAAGTACGATATTAATTGCGCTATCAATTGCCCAATCAATTACCCAATGCAGCTTGAGTCCCGGGCAATTGACAGTGTCAATATGCTAATAACTTTGTTGACTGGCTAAATTTCCTCTGCGCATAATCTCTGCGAGCCTCAATATACTTCATTCTCAAGTGAGTGTTTTAATCGAATTATGTGGATAGATACCCATTGCCATTTGGATGCCGTTGAGTTTGACGGTGCATCGGCTGCCGTGGCAGAAGAGGCCGCCCGTGCGGGGGTGTCGGCGATGGTGATTCCTGCCGTGCATCCGAGTAATTTCACCAGTGTTGCCGCGCTGGCGCGCCAGCGTCCGGATTGTTTCTATGCACTGGGTATCCATCCCATGTACGTGCCGACTGCACAGGAGAGCGATTTGTCCATCCTGCGTTGCGAGGTCGAGCGCCTGACTAGGTACGATAAGCACGCGGATGCTGCCACAAGATTTGTAGCGATTGGCGAAATCGGCCTGGATTTTTTTGTACCAGCATTGACGCAAGCCCCGTTGAGAGAAAAACAGGAATTTTTTTATACCGAACAGCTCAAGATCGCCCGTGATTTTGATCTTCCCGTGCTATTGCATGTCAGGCGATCTGTCGACATCATCCTGAAACATCTGCGACGGATTAAAGTCATGGGCGGCATTGCTCACGCTTTTAACGGCAGCGAGCAACAGGCGCAGGCCTTTATTTCACTCGGCTTTAAACTCGGTTTTGGCGGCGCCATGACATATACCCGCGCCTTGCAGATACGCCGGCTAGCCGCACAATTGCCATTTGACAGCATCGTGCTGGAAACCGATGCGCCCGATATCGCCCCAAGCTGGCTGCATCCCGCAATCAATCGCCCCGCGCAATTGCCGCTTATTGGCCGTGTGCTGGCTGAGCTTCGTGGCATGCCAGCGGAACAGGTGGCAGCACAGACTAGCGTAAATGCACATGCAGTGCTGCCGCGCATGCTGCTGGCCGGAACATAGCTGGTGCGCCCTGCCATCGTCGCCTTTGTCGTCGGGGTGGCTTGCCTGCAGCAACAGGCGGCACTGTGGAATGTCTGGCTACTTGCAGCGATGTTGCCGCTTTTATTTTTGCTGCTTGCCGCAATAAAATATTGGCCTTTGGGCCTGGCCGTGCATTTACGCCGGTTGTCCATCGTGGCGATATTTTTCCTGCTTGGCTTTGTCTGGGCAGGCTTGTTCGCCCAGTGGTACTTGAGTGAGGAGTTGGCGGCAGAACTGGAAGGTCAAGACCTGACCGTGGTTGGCATCATCGATAGCTTGCCGAATGTATTCCCGCAAGGCCAGCGTTTCAATTTCAAGATAGAGAAAACCCTGCCGGATGCGGAATTGGCAAAGCGTCTTCCAGCCAGGATCGCACTATCCTGGTACGCCATAGCGCAAAGCGCCGATCTGCCGCCAGCCGAGGTCAAGCCGGGTGAGCGCTGGCAGCTGACAGTCCGGATGAAGCGGCCACATGGCAACGCCAACCCTATGGGTTTTGACTACGAAGTCTGGTTGCTGGAGCAGGGTGTGCGCGCGACCGGAACGGTAAGGCCTGATGGCGTTTTTAAAAACCAGTGCCTTGATGCTTTTGTCTGGAGCCTTGGCAATCTGGTCGAGCGCAGCCGGGCACTGCTGCGCGAGCGGATTCACGCCGCTTTGCCCGGACAAGCGTATGCGGGTGTCATCGTGGCATTGGTGGTGGGCGATCAGCGCGAGGTGGCGCAATCTGACTGGAAAATCTTCAACCGTACCGGGATAGGCCACCTGGTCTCTATTTCAGGGCTTCACATCACGATGGTGGCGGGTTTATTTGCCAGCCTGATATTTTATTTGTGGCGTCATTCTTTCTTTACCGATGCGCAATTGCCCTTGCTCTTGCCTGCGCAGAAGGCGGCCGCTATTGCCGGAGCCTTAATGGCACTGGTGTATGTGGCGCTGGCGGGATTTGGGGTGCCGGCGCAGCGTACGCTGTATATGCTGATGGTGGTGGCATTGGCGATCTGTCTGGGGCGTCTCAGCAGCATTTCTCATGTCCTGGCGCTGGCTTTGGTTATGGTCGTGCTACTGGACCCATGGGCGGTATTGTGGCCGGGCTTCTGGCTGTCGTTTTTCGCCGTGGCTATTCTGTTATTCGTCACCAGCGGAAGGGGGCGATTCGCGCCTTCGGCCTCCCGGCGCGAAGCTTTGCGCAGTATGTGGCAGGCTGCCTGCACGACGCAATACGCGATTACCATGGGTATGGTGCCATTGACCTTGCTGCTGTTTGCCCAAGTTTCTTTGGTCAGCCCGCTGGCCAATGCGGTGGCTATCCCCTTGATCAGTTTTGTAGTGACGCCCTTGTCGCTGCTTGGCGCTATCATGCCGGCGCCACTCTCGACGCTGATGCTGCAGTGTGCGCATGGGAGCGTCGTGCTTCTGGCAGATTTACTGGCGCTATTGAGCCGGCAAGATTTTGCGGTATGGTCGGCTCCCGTCCCTGCCTTTTGGATGGTTGCGCTCGCCACGCTGGGCAGCCTTTGGTTGCTGGCACCGCGTGGCTGGCCGATGCGCGGGCTGGGACTGTTGTGCTGGACACCGTTGTTTTTCAATCCGCCGTCGACACCTGGAACGGGTGAAATGAGCGTTACCGCTTTTGATATCGGGCAGGGCATGGCCTTGCTGATAGAAACCGCGCAACATCGGCTGCTATACGATACCGGGCCTAGTTATTCGCCGGAATCCGATGGCGGCAGCAGAGTGCTGTTGCCCTACATGAATGCAAGAGGAATTCATCACTTAGATGCCATGATAGTCTCGCACAATGACAATGATCATTCCGGCGGCGCCTTGAGCGTGTTGAGTGCGATGCCGACCGATCTGCTGATGAGCTCCTTGAAACTGGACAGCGCTATTGTTTTGGCGTCGCCATCGCATCAGCGCTGCGTGGCTGGCCAGCACTGGCAATGGGATGGTGTCCGCTTCGATATGTTGCAACCCGCCGCGCCTGGTTATGACAGTGATAAATGGAAGCCGAACGGGAGAAGCTGCATGCTGAAGATTTCGACCCAGTCCTTGTCGATGCTTTTGCCTGGCGACATTGAGGCAATACAGGAAGACGAGCTGGTCAACAGTATCCCCGCACAACTGGCGGCCACCGTCTTGTTGGCGCCACATCACGGCAGTGGCACTTCTTCGACGCCCGCTTTTTTGCGTGCAGTGCATCCCGAGTTGGCGCTGTTTCAGGTCGGTTATAGAAATCGCTATCGCCATCCTAAACCCGAAGTGTTCGAACGTTATGCCCAATTTGGAGTAAACCGTCTAAGGACCGACGAATCGGGTGCAATCACATTACAATTCGGGACTACGCTTGCGGTTTCTGAATATCGCACCACACATGCTCGTTACTGGCACAAACGTTAACATCGCCGTTAATCTGCAGCTTCATGAATTGAGTTACTTTTTATGCCTAGCCAAACGAATAAGCCCATTGTTCATTTTATTCACGGGAATAGTTTTCCAGCCGGTACTTACAGTGTTTTTTTAAGACACCTGCGCGCGCACTATGATGTGCGGTCTCTGGAAATGCACGGGCATAATCCACTGTATCCCGTCACAGATGGCTGGCCTTTTCTGGTACAGGAACTGATCGATACGCTGGCCAAGGATTATCAGCAGCCGGTGATTCTGGTCGGGCATTCGCTGGGAGGGATTTTGGCTTTTATGGCGGCAAGCCTGAGGCCAGATCTGGTGCGTTGCGTGGTCGTGCTCGATTCGCCCCTGGTGGCAGGCTGGCGCGCACTGATGCTGAGGGGATCGAAAAAACTCGGCCTTGACAAAAAATTCTCACCGGCGCGTTTTTCTGAAAAGCGCAGGACGCTCTGGAAGGATGAGGAGGAGGCTTATCAGCATTTTGCGTCAAAAGAAATGTTCGCCATCTGGCCGCCGGAAGTTTTGCGCGATTACGTGCAATTCGGCCTGCAAGCGCATCCGGGCGGCGAAGGCGTGACCTTGCGCTTTACACGTGAGATTGAGAGCCAGATTTATTTGACCTTGCCGCATCATTTGGGCAGCATTGCCCGGCGTGGCCTGAAAGTGCCGGTTGGCTTTGTCGGCGGCACCGAATCGGTCGAATGCCGTCAGGCAGGATTGGAAGCGACGAAAAAATTAGTGGGGAAACATTTCACCAAAATTTCCGGCGGTCACCTGATCCCTATGGAAGCGCCGATGCAGACCGCCACCGCGGTGCATGAAATGATCCGTTCATTTAATCTGAAGGATTTGCTATGAGTCAGTTAATTCGGCAGTCTATGTTTGTGTTGCTGGGAGTAGCCATGACAGGCAGCGCGCTGGCGCAAGAAACTCGTCCGGTAACGGACGAGTTGATGGCTGAGTTGAGGCAGGTAGATGCGGGCGGGAGGTCTGTTTTGCGTCTGACAATAGACAACGACAGCTTGCTGATGAATAAGGATGATGGCTTTTACACCAGCGGAATACAGCTATCTTCGCGCAAAGTCTTCAACACGGCACGGCAGTCAATTATTTACGGCTGGCAATTGGGGCAAGATCTTTATACCGCGTCCGATATTAATTTACGTCCAGAGCGTATTTTGCCGATAGATCATCCGTATGCCGGTTGGTTATACGCAGGGATCTTCAGAGAGCTTGCCGATACCACGGGTGCGGGGTCAAAGCTTGCTCTCGATCTGGGGTGTCTGGGGCCTTGCGCCGGGGGCGAGTGGTCGCAAACGCGATTGCATCGTTTGCTTAAACAACCTTTGCCTCAAGGGTGGAGCACGCAGTTGTACCAGGAATGGGGTGTGGTTTTGTCGGGTGAGTGGAGTCCTGCACGCTGGGATGCCGGCCCCCATATCGATATGCAGCCGCGTCTCAAGGCCCGTTTCGGCAATATTTTTACCGATGCCAGTGTTGAGGCTACGCTACGTTTTGGCGAGTTGAACAGCTTGCCCGAACAGCCAGCTAATTTTGGTTTTTTACGCGGTGAAATGAAGGCGATAGGCTATGACGCTACGCTGCAAGGAGGGTATTTTAATGATCAGCAGGTGCTGGTCCGCCCGCAGCGCTTGACCCACGAGTTTGAGATGGGTTTTCAGTGGCGCTCAAAAAATTATGGCCTGAGCGCTTCTGTCATACGGCGTAGTTCCGGGATTAAAGACTTATCAAACGATCTCGGCTCACAAAATTTTGTCAGATTGATATTTAATTGCGCCTTGTAGCTGTCAGCAGGAGGTGAGCGCAAGGCCGCTGTTAACTGGAAAAAAACCATCTGAAATTAGCTAGGCGGGATCTTCGTGAGGTATAATTCGAATTTCCCGCTTGTGCCGTCTGGCACCTTCTGCAATGACCAAGTTTGTATTCGTTACCGGGGGCGTAGTCTCCTCATTAGGCAAAGGCATTGCCGCCGCCTCTCTCGCAGCGATTCTTGAATCGCGCGGTCTTAAAGTCACCATGCTTAAGCTCGATCCGTACATCAACGTTGATCCGGGCACCATGAGTCCATTTCAACACGGTGAGGTATTTGTCACTGACGACGGCGCCGAGACCGATCTGGATCTGGGTCACTACGAGCGTTTCATCAGCGCCAAGATGAAAAAGGTGAATAATTTCACGACAGGTCAAATTTACGAATCAGTGATTCGTAAAGAGCGTCGCGGTGAATATCTTGGTAAAACCGTGCAGGTGATCCCGCACATCACCAATGAAATTCAGGATTTCATTTATCGTGGCGCGAATGGTTTTGACGTTGCATTGGTCGAGATTGGCGGTACTGTCGGTGATATCGAATCATTGCCTTTCCTCGAAGCCGCGCGCCAGCTGAGCCTGCGCGCTGGCCGTAATTCGGCCGCATTCGTGCATCTGACGCTGGTACCTTTCCTGGCTTCTGCCGGTGAATTGAAGACTAAGCCAACTCAGCACAGCGTACAGAAATTGCGTGAAATCGGTATTTTCCCAGATGCTTTGTTGTGCCGCGCTGATCGTCGGATTCCTGATGATGAACGCGCCAAGATTTCGCTGTTCTCCAATGTGCCTGAAGATGCGGTCATTTCCGTCTGGGACGCTGACACCATCTACAAGATCCCGCAAATGTTGCACGATCAAGGCCTGGATAGAATCGTTTGCGACAAGCTCTCGCTTTCCCCGCCACCTGCCAATCTGGAGATGTGGGATAAGCTGATTTATGCTCTGGAAAATCCGAAAGAAGAAATTACTATCGGTATGGTCGGCAAATATGTCGACCTGACCGAATCGTACAAATCGCTGACCGAAGCATTGCGTCACGCTGGTATTCATACTGAAAGCCGTGTCAATATCGAGTACGTCGATTCAGAAGAAATCGAAGCGCACGGTACCAAGGCGCTGGAGAAATTTGACGCGATTCTTGTCCCGGGTGGGTTCGGCAAGCGCGGCGTCGAAGGCAAGATCATGGCGGCACGCTATGCCCGCGAAAACAAAATTCCTTACCTCGGCATTTGCCTGGGTATGCAGGTCGCCTTGATCGAGTACGCACGTAATATGGCAGGCTTGAGCCTGGCAAACTCTACCGAATTTGATGCCGAAACGGAGCAACCGGTAGTCGCCCTGATCAATGAGTGGCAAAACCATGACGGCAAGGTTGAAACCCGTGACGAGAATTCCGACCTGGGCGGCACCATGCGTTTGGGCGCACAAACTTGCGCGGTGAGTTCCGGCACGCTGGCTGCAGAGATTTATGGCAATGTCGTCACTGAACGTCATCGCCATCGTTATGAAGCCAATAACCATTATCTCGCCCGTGTCGAAAAGGCAGGCTTGATCGTTTCTGCGCGTACGCCAACCGAAGATTTATGCGAGATCATGGAATTGCCGCGCGATGTGCATCCATGGTACATGGGTGTTCAGTATCATCCGGAATTCAAGTCTACTCCGCGTGACGGCCATCCATTGTTTATCTCTTTCGCCAAGGCGGCGATCGCGCACAAGAAAGCGAACGGAAAATAATATGAAACTTTGCGGTTTTGATGTCGGCCTCGACCATCCTTTCTTTCTCATCGCTGGCCCATGCGTGATTGAGTCACATCAGATGGCGCTGGACACTGCGGGTGCCTTGAAGGAAATGACGACGGCTTTGGGTATTCCCTTTATCTACAAGTCGTCTTTTGACAAGGCCAATCGTTCATCCGGCACCTCATTTCGCGGGTTGGGCATGGAAAAAGGTCTGGAGATTTTGGCTGACGTCAAGAAGCAATTGAATGTGCCTGTGCTGACCGACATTCACGCCATTGAAGAAATTAAACCGGTTGCGGCGGTGGTCGATGTCTTGCAGACGCCGGCCTTCCTTTGTCGTCAGACCGATTTCATTCAGGCTTGCGCGCAATCTGGTATTCCTGTGAATATTAAAAAAGGCCAGTTCTTGGCCCCGCATGACATGGTGCACGTGATTGCCAAAGCAAGGGCTGCAGCTAAAGAGGCCGGCTTGTCTGAAGATCTTTTCATGGCATGCGAACGCGGTGTTTCTTTTGGCTACAATAATCTGGTTTCCGATATGCGTTCGCTCGCTATCATGCGCGAGACCAATTGCCCTGTGGTTTTCGATGCCACCCATTCCGTGCAATTGCCAGGCGGGCAGGGCGCATCTTCTGGCGGTCAGCGTGAATTTGTTCCTGTGCTGGCACGTGCCGCAGTCGCTGTCGGTATCTCGGGCCTGTTTATGGAAACGCATCCGAATCCGGCCGTTGCCATGTCAGACGGCCCGAATGCGGTACCGCTTGGGCGCATGAAAGAATTATTAGCTACCTTGATCGATCTTGATCGCGTGGTAAAAAAGAATGGATTTCTAGAATCCAGTTTTGCCTGATTTGACGTGTGACTGAAGTCGCTTCCTTTCGCCACATCAAACTAACGGGCGAAGCAAGCTGTAGATAAGAAGCTTTTGAGTTCACCGAACCAGAGTGCAAATCCGTTTGCACTCTGCCAGCATAAAAAATCAAATGCAGCTTTATCTGGCGGCCTGAAATTATCCGACAGGCAGACCAAAACACAGTTATTAGGGCTCGTTAAAAAGTTTAGCTTAAGCCGCTGATGAGTCCTTAGATGCAGGCATAAGTTTAAATGTATGTAAATTAATTTGTTCGCTATTTTGATCGTTTAGGAGAATTGAATGAGTGCCATCGTTGATATTATTGGTCGTGAAATTATGGATTCGCGCGGCAATCCAACCGTTGAGTGTGATGTGTTGCTGGAATCCGGTGTCATGGGACGCGCTTCTGTACCGTCCGGTGCGTCAACCGGTTCGCGCGAAGCGATGGAGTTGCGTGATGGCGACAAGAGCCGTTTTCTCGGCAAGGGCGTACTCAAGGCCTGTGAAAATATCAATACCGAAATCGCCGAAGCGATCATGGGTCTGGATGCCAACGAACAAGCTTTCCTCGATCGCACACTGATCGACTTAGATGGTACGGAAAACAAATCCCGCCTGGGCGCCAACGCCATGCTGGCGGTTTCCATGGCGGTTGCCAAGGCTGCAGCGGAAGAAGCTGGTTTGCCTTTGTATCGTTATTTCGGTGGGTCCGGCGCCATGCAAATGCCGGTGCCGATGATGAACGTGATCAATGGCGGTGCGCATGCTGACAATAATCTCGACATTCAGGAATTCATGATCATTCCTGTAGGCGCTCCTAGTTTCCGTGAAGCGATCCGTTACGGTGCCGAAGTATTCCATGCATTGAAAAAAATCCTGCATGACAAAGGTTTGACGACAGCCGTTGGCGATGAAGGTGGCTTCGCTCCTTCCGTCGATAACCACGAATCAGCCATCAAGCTAATTATCCAGGCGATTGAAGCCGCAGGTTACGAGCCAGGTACACAAATCGCCCTGGGCCTTGATTGCGCAGCCAGCGAATTCTACAAAGACGGCAAATATCACCTCGAAGGCGAAGGCCTGACATTGTCGGCAACTGACTTCACCAATCTGCTGGCGACCTGGGTAGATAAATATCCTATCATCTCTATCGAAGACGCCATGGCAGAAGGCGATTGGGAAGGTTGGGCAATCTTGACCAATGTTCTGGGCAAGAAAGTGCAGCTGGTCGGAGACGATCTGTTTGTGACCAACACCAAGATTTTCAAAGAAGGTATACAAAAAGGTATCGCCAATTCCATCCTGATCAAGATTAATCAGATCGGCACCTTGACCGAAACTTTCGCTGCGATTGAAATGGCAAAGCGTGCAGGTTACACAGCAGTTATCTCACATCGTTCCGGCGAAACTGAAGACAGCACTATTGCTGATATCTCGGTAGGCATGAATGCCTTGCAGATTAAAACCGGCTCTATGTCACGTTCTGACCGTATGGCAAAATACAATCAGCTATTGCGCATAGAAGAAGATCTGGGCGAAATCGCCAGCTATCCGGGTCGCGACGCATTCTATAATCTGAAGTAAATCGGTAGTGTTGTAAAAGAGGGAACCAGGGTTCCCTTTTTTTTATTTTAATATTGCCGTCCATAGTTTATTCTAGTGTTTTTTTGCGCCACCTTATTCAATGCGTCTCATCGCCCTGACTCTTGCCACATTGCTGTTAGTTATACAATACCCGCTATGGCTGGGTAAAGGTGGCTGGCTGCGAGTTTGGGATCTTGATAAGCAGGTGATGCAGGTGCAGATCAAAAACGATGCCCTCAAGGAGCGCAACAGCAAACTTGACTCGGAAGTCGCGGATCTCAAGACAGGAACAGGCGCAGTAGAAGAGCGCGCCCGCTTCGAGCTTGGAATGATCAAAAAAGATGAAATATTTGTGCAGATTCTGGATGCGGGAACGGCCATTCAGTCAACCCCGGCAAGCGCTGCCGCCGCGCCAAAAGCCGCCGCAGATAAGCGTTGATTGCCGACTATCTGCCATTTAATTTTTGGCGACAAATTTCCCCCGCAGCCAACGCACCGGCACCCCGACTAGCGGCAATTTTTGCCACAATTCCTCCGCAGCATCCCAGTAATCCCTGTGTTCGATAATCAGGCCGGCTTCATCAAAGCGCAGGTGGCTGCCGCCTTTGACCGTATATTCCCTGCCATGTAAGCGAAACATAAAATGCCATGTGACGAAGGCCTGCTGGTTTTGCTCTATCGTATCGATAAATTCAAACCTGGGATTTTCGGTGCTGTCGAACATGTGTGCAAAAATATTCTGGATTGCCGGGATCCCGCTGACTTCGTTGAACGGGTCCTTGAAAGTGGCCGTCGGCGCATAAAAAAGAGACAGGTCTGGCAGTGTGTCAATGCTGAGTGTGGCGTACCACCCGGTGAGCTTATGTAATGATGTCATGGTCATCCTTGTACTTTCAGGAAGCGTTCAAACAGGGCAAAACGCCAGCGGTAGGGCATGATTTGCAATAGTTTGAGCAGATAGGTAAAGCGGCGCGGAAAGTGGATTTCAAATTGCCCCTTCTGCATGCCACGAATAATCGCCGCAGCGGCTTGTTCAGGCGATTGCAGCGCCGGCATCATAAAGTCATTTTTTTCGGTGAGTTCGGTTTTGACGAAACCGGGGCTGATTAAATACACATTGATATTTTTGCCATGCAGGTCGCAGTAGAGCAGTTCTGCCAGATTAATCAATGCCGCTTTGCTCGGGCCGTACACGCTGGCGTTAGGCAGACCGACATAACCCGCCACACTTGCGATGATGGCAATGCCGCCGCTGCCTTGCTTGAGCATGCCGGGTAAAGTCGTGCAGATGCCCTCATAAACACTATTGAGGTTGATTTTTAATGTTGCGGCCACCTCGGCGCGCTGTATTTCCCAGCTGCGTTCGGGCTGGTATCTGGCCGCGCAGAATATGATCAGGTCCAAACCGCCATGCTGTTGCTGAATCTGCGATTGTGCCGTCGCCCACCCCTGTTCATCCTGAACATCAAACGGCAAGGCGATTGCCTTGGGATGGCCCGCGGCCAGCTGTTCCAGTTGTTCTGCGCGACGTGCCGATAGCACGACTGTCGCGCCACAACTCAGGTAGGCTTGCGCCAGCGCTGCACCGATGCCGCTAGACGCGCCTATCAGCCAGATGCGCTTGCCTGTCCAGTCATCGACTGGCGTATTCAGCGGTGCACACCAGAACGTGGGCATCATGTTCTCCGGCGGAAAAATAAGGTCACCTGGCCAAACTCTACGCCAAACTTGCGCATGCTGGCTCGGTTGATCATGGTGTCGGCGTCAATCAGGTACATCCAGTCGTCCATCTGCATCTCATAGACGCTACCGTCCACCGGCAACAGCAGGGTATATTGCCATTTGAGCGTGTTGCCGGCAATCTGGCCCAGCGCTTTGTCTTTGACATCATCGGCCTGGCCCTGCCAGGATCCGTCGTCGCTCTTCTTCAAACGCCAGATTCTTTGCTGGCTGCTGCCATCGTCATATCTGAAGCGTTCGTCCAGCACGAGTTGGTCGCCGATTTTCTTTCCTTCAATCACGACGTGAAAACGCTTAAGCACCGCACCATCGCGCTGCTGGAACATGCCCCAGGCGTCAACGGTGCCGGTAAAATATTTTTCCAGATCAAGTGCCGGCTTGACGTTCTTATAGTGGTTGACATCGGTCATGGCGCATGAACTCAACAGCAGCGTCAGTAAGGATGCAGTTACGATGAGCAATAATTTTTTCATAATTTTTACCTGTGTTTGTACTTATGCAGTGAACGCATGGCGAGTAGCTTGAGGATGCAGGGGAGTGCGGCGTAAAGAAGCACCAGGCTGCCGCTATTGCCGATCTGACCTGGTTGATAGGCAAACAGGCTTAATGCGGGCAATGCCAGGCCAGAGAGCGCCAGCGCCAGTTTGCCCAGTAAGGTCCATACGCCGTAATAGCTGGCCGGCGCTTTGTCTTGCGGGATGATTTCCGCCAGCAGCACTGGTGGCAGGGCAAGATCGGCGCCTAAGGCCAGGCCGGATGCAGCACAGACCAGCATGTAAAGAGCAATGTCTCCGTCGCCAAGAAACGCCGCGCCGGTAAAGCTGATGACGGCCAGCAGCATGCCCAGCTTCCATGCGGCTATCGTGCCCATGCGTCTGGCAAGTGCAATCCAGGCAGGCAATCCTGTTGCGCCGGCAATGAAGTATATGGCCAGAAAATATCCGGTTAAGCCGGGCGCCTGTATCCTGTCGTTGATGAAGAATAGAGCGAGTGTCGCCGGAATGGCGACGGATAAGGAATTCAGAAAATAAATCGGCAACAGGCGGCGAAACTTATCATCCGATAAGGCCTCGCGCAGGCTGACGCTTGTTCCGCCGCCGGTTTGCCACTTCGGCGCGCCTTTTAAAAGACTGCTTATCCCGATAGCCAGCAAGCCTGCAAAAAGCAAGGCATAGATGCTGAGCCCGGAGTGAATTTGTACTGGCGAGCCCATCATGATGAAGCTGGGAATCAGGCTGGCGAGTATCACGCCCAGCAGGCCGAAACCCTCGCGCCAGGCTGCCGCAGCGAGCAGCGTTGGGGTGCTGGCTAAGCAGGCAGGATTGGCTGAGTCAGCTGGGCCGGCCAGGCGTGCGCCCCAAGACAGGTAGGCGATATTGATCATGCTGTGCGCCGTGTAGGCAAGCACCAGCATCACGCCTAGCCAGCCCAGCGTCAGGGCTGTCTTTGATTCCGTCACTGAACCGAGGCTGCTGATCGGAGGAAGCCAGAGCCCGTAAAATGACAGCGCCAACAAAAGAGCAGCCAGGATCAGCCAGCCGGAAATATTTTTTTGGCGCCGGTCTATCATGCGGCCCAATAGCGGGTCTTGCACGGTATCAAGCATGCGCGCAAAAAATAACACCAGACCAGTGCTTGCCAATGGCATGCCCAGCTGTGTCGTGTAGTAAGCCGGAATCTGCACATACACCGGTAGCGCCGCCATCGCCAGCGGTAAACCTAAAAAGCCGTAACAGGCTTGCCGCGACATGGCTGCGCCTGATCTGGCGTTCATGGACGTGCGCCTGTCAGCTGCTTGCGCAGTTCGCTGTCCTTGCTGCGCGGATCAAACCAGATACCGAAAAAAGCATGCGCAAAATCCGTGTCCCTGATCTCCGCGAGTAATTTGTCGCGGCTGTAAAAACGGCAGCCAATCTTGGGCAGATGCACACCTATCAGCTGATCCCCGGATTTCACATCGGTGAACGCCTTTGTCATGTGCGAACGCCAGACCATCAGCATGTCATTGCTGATGGTGTCGCCATACAGCCTCTTTATTTCGTCCACGCTGGTGTCGACAAAACGTTCACGCGTGATATTGCGCCGATAGGTCAGCTCCAATGCGAAGCTGGCCTTGGGGTCGAATGTCAGCGATTCTGTCCAGAGCTTTGCCGAGTAAATGTGCAAGCCAAACCAGCGCAGATCACCGCTGCCTATCAGCCTGGCTTGCGGCATTTCCTGTTGCCACTGCATCGCCTGGTCAGACGCATGGGCAGGCGCCTGCCATGCGCCAAGCGCCGCTGCAAACAGAAACAGCTTGAATAATTTACCCATTTTTTTGCAACACAAATTGAATGACATCGGTGCTGCCTTCGTCAAAGCCCGCTTCACAATAGGCAAAATACAGTTGCCAGATGCGCTGGAACGCGGCGCCAAACCCTTGTTCTGAAATGTGCTCACGCTGTTGTTCAAAAGCGCTATTCCAGCGGCGCAGCGTCTCGGCGTAATCCTTGCCGAAAGCATATTGACTCTGCACCTGCAGGCCTTGCTTTTCCGCCTGATGGCAGAAGCGTTCAGGGCTAGGCAGCATGCCACCCGGGAAAATGTATTGCTGAATAAAATCGGTGCTGCTGCGGTAGCGTTCAAAACGCGATTCATCTATGGTGATGGTCTGCACCAGCGCGCGGCCCCGGCTTTTCAGGCGCTGATTCAGCGTCGAAAAATAAGCTGGCCAGAATTTCTCCCCCACCGCTTCAAACATCTCTATCGAGACGATGGCGTCGTAAGTGCCGCTCATGTCGCGGTAGTCGCAAATTTCCAGCTTGACCAGGTGTTCCAGCTGGCCTTGCCTGATGCGCTGTTGGGCGATGGCTGAGCTGTGAAGGCGAGATCGTCACCCCATGTACCCGTATCCCCTGCAAAGCCGCGTGTTCGGCAAAGCCACCCCAGCCGCAACCGATTTCCAGCACGGAATCACCGGCCTTTAATTCCAGCACGTCGATAATGCGCTGGTATTTGCACGACTGCGCCAGTTGCAAGGGAAGGCTGTAATTGCCCTCAAATATAGCGCTGGAATAGGTCCAGCCGGGGTCTAGCCATAGCTTGTAAAAGTCGTTGCCGATGTCGTAGTGGGCAAAGATATTACGGCTGCTGCCGCGGCGCGTGTTCGGGCGCAGCCAGTGTTTTATCCGATACCACAAGTTGCTTAATTTTCCGCCGAACAGGGCGCGCTCCAGCGCGTTCTCGTTGCGTATCGCCAGGCGCAGCAGCGCCGTCATGTCAGGGCTTGCAATCCAGCCTGCCTCAAGGCTTTCTGCAAAGCCGATGTCGCCGGCGCGCAAAATTTTCCCGCAGGCGCGCCAGTCCAGTATCTGCAAGCTTGCCGAAGGTGGCTGGTGGGTGTCGCCAAACAAGACATGCTCATGATCCGGCGTAATGATTTGCAGATGGCCGGTCTGCAGATTCTTCAGCATTTTGAAAAAAAGCCTGGCGGCAGCGGGCATTTTTTGCGTTTGTTTTTGCGTGCAAGTTGAGCTCATGTCATTCATTTGCTTTGCTCCTCCTTAGTTTTTTGGCTGAGTGTCATGGTCGAGGTTGCTGCTGGCTGGCGGAAAAATGGCACTCGTTTCAGCCACAGCAGCATGGCGTGCCAGTGGATGCGCCAGATCACGCCTACCGTGAGCAAGGGTTGTTTGAGTAAAGTCTTGATCAGATTGCTGTTCGTGAAGGCAAGTTTTTTAGCGCTGATCGCGGTATTGATCAGGACAGCGTCCGCATCGAGGTAATCAATTTTTACCAGACAGCTGTCCGGGCTTTCGGCGAAGCGAAACTGATAGGATCCCTTGACTTCGCAGAACGGCGATACATGCATGGTTTTTTTACTGACCAGCAAACTGTCTTTTTGTATGGCAGAGCCATCTGCAGTTTGCAACAGGTACAGGTGATGCTCGCCAAATGTGTTGTTCACCTCGGCGAGTACCGCCGCCAGTTGCCCTTGTCTGTCGTGGCAATACCAGATACTGATCGGGTTGAACGCATAGCCGAAAATTCTGGGCATGGTCTGAAGAAAGATGTCACCGTCAGCGGCAAGCTCATGTTCTTTCAGTAATTGGCGTATCCAGAGCAGTAAATCGCTGCCGTCCCTGGCGCCATGATCCCTGGCATATAGCGACATCGGGCGGATGCGGTCGACGCCAAATACCGCACTGTTCAACTGATGGATTTCAGCCAGATTGATGCGGATAAAAAAGATGGGGTAGACAAAGCGATGCAGCACCGGCCGCAGCCGTTGATGCATGACATTGCCAACAATTAAACGCGAGGCGCGCATCTTACAGGCTGGCCCATGCGGGCGCTGCGCCAAAGTCTGCCGCTACGCGCAGTGCCGACTTTAAGCCGTCTTCATGGAAACCATATCCAGTCCAGGCACCAGCGAACCATGCCCGGTTTTTGCCCTGTATGTCAGGCAGACGTTGCTGCGCGCGTATCGCGGCCTGATCAAATACCGGATGTTCATAGTCAAATTGGGCCAGAATTTTCTCTGGCGCTGGCGGCGTAAATGGATTCAGCGTGACGATCACCGCCTGCTCTAGCGGTAGCGCTTGCAGCTGGTTGAGCAGATAGCTGACGCAGACCGGGCGCATCTGAGGTTCTTTGCCCTCTGCCGCGGGGCCGCCAAGATAATTCCACGCCGACCAGACTTTTTTTAGGCGCGGCAATTGTGCCTCGTCGGTATGCAAGACGGCGGTGTTGCGCTGGTAGCGTACGGACGAGAGCAGGGCCTGTTCCTCTGTGCTGGCGTCGCTCAGCAGGCGCAAGGTGTCCGGCGCATGGGTGGCAAAAATCACTGCGTCAAAATGTTCCATGCCATGGCTGGTTTCCAGCTGCACGCCAGATTCGGATCTGTGCACCGCATTTACCGGCGTGCGCAGACGGATGTCGGGCAGGCAGGCGGCGATCTTGCGCACGTATTCACGCCCGCCGCCCTGTACGGTGCGCCATTTGGGTCTGTCGTTAACTTGCAGCAATGCATGGTTCATGCAAAATTGCAGGAAACTGCTGGCAGGGAAATCAAGAATGTCTTCCGGTGAGCTGGACCAGATCGCTGCCGCCATCGGCAATAGGTAATGATGGCGGAAGGCATCGCTATAGCCATCCTGCTTCAGTAATTCGCCCAGGCTGATGTTGGATGCGAGGCAGCGCTCCAGGTTTTCTTGCGCAGCGCCGTTAAATTTCAGGATGTCGCGCAACATGCGGATAAACGACAGCGAGAACAGGTTCTTGCGCTGGGCAAATACGCTGTTGAGATTGGTGCCGGCCCATTCCAGCTGGCCGCCATTGACGGAGACCCCAAACGACATATCAGTCGCATAACTGCCGACGTCCAACTCCTTGAACAGTGCGATCAGGTTGGGGTAGGTGCGTTCATTGAAAACCAGAAAGCCGGTATCCACGGCAGCGCTCTTGCCTTCAAGGACGATGCCCACGGTATTGGTATGGCCGCCCAGATAGCTATTGGCCTCGAACAGCACGACGTCGTGATTGCGATGCAGGAAATAAGCGCTGGCGAGTCCTGAGATGCCGGAGCCGATGATGGCAATGCGCTGGCGTTGTGGTGTCATGGATGAATTCGGCGTTGGTAGAGTAAAAGGGTTTTAGGTTTTCAACAAAACTTGGCAAATAATGCTGCCTCAGGAGAGTCATTAAACAGCGATTTATACAGCGGACTATGCAGCGATTTCATTGAGTTGAATCTACTTCGGTGCTAATATTAATACCGTTTCGAAATAAATGCTACTGATTGGTAGCAATAAATACTAATGAGTATATTTGGCAAATTAAGTTTTAAAGATCAGGCCTTCAAATTGCGCGAGGATTCGATACTGGACGCCACCACAGGCATACTGGCGACCAAGGGTTTCGATCTGCTGACGATGGATGATGTCGCCAATTTAATCGGTATCTCCAAGCCCAGCCTGTATAAGCATTTCAAATCCAAAGAGGAGCTGGTCGGCTCGACCATGGTGCGCCTGCTGGATGGCGCCGCCAGGCAACTGGAGCAGCTGCCCGATTCCTTCAGCGCGAAAGAAAAATTGTCGGCACTGCTGGAATGGGCCTTGCGCGTCAGGCTGGAGGGTGGCATGCCATTTTTGCCATCCACCAATGCGCACGTGCGCGACATGCTGATGCGTAATCTGAAATACGTGGGCAAAGTGATCAAGCTCAACGCGCAGCTGGAGAAACTCGTGCAGCAGGCGCAGAAAAGCGGCGAACTCAATCCCGCCATACCTACCGATGTCATCCTGTATAGCTATTACGCCAGAACCTGCGACCCGGCAGTGGAGTACCTGCAGCGTTTTAGCAAGATGAGCAAGGACGATATCGTCAAGCACATGCTGCAGGTGTGTTTTGAAGGCATGACAAAATCAGCATGAACTCCAGACCAATTCCGCAAATGCCGCAGGATAGCCCTAGGTCCAAATATCTGGAGGGCAGCCTCTGGTGGCATGTGGTGCAAAGTGCGGTGGCGGGCAGCGTAGGCTTGCTGGCCTTGTTCGCCTCTGATTTTGTCGATATCTATTTCATCGGCATGCTGGGCGGTAAATATCTGGTCGCTGCGGTAGGGTATGCCGCGACGGTGACTTTCTTTAGCACCTCGCTGGTGATAGGCCTGGCGATAGGTAGCGGTGTCCTGGTCGGGAAAAATCTGGGCGCCGGTAATCCGGCAGAGGCAAGCCGGATAGCGACCTCGTCGGTGGTGATTTCCTTTGTCCTGTGCACGGTGCTGGCGCTCATGCTGGCGTGGTTTGCGCCTGTTCTCATCACTTCGTTGGGCGCACGGGGAGAAACCGCCGGTCTGGCTGTGTACTTCCTGCGCATACTGGTAATCGGTTTGCCGGCGATGGCGGTAGCGGTGATTGGCAGCGCGATTTTGCGCGCACAGGGTGCGCCAAGCAAGGCGGCAATGGTGACGCTGACCGGGGCCATCATTAATACCGTGATGGACCCTGTGTTGATGTTTGGCCTGGAGATGGGCTTCGCCGGCGCAGCCATCGCCACGGTGTTGTCTCAGGCCGGCATGATGCTCGTTTCCTTAGGCGCCATCGGTCGCAGCGATCTGCGCCTGACGCTGCCAAATAGCCGGCATCGATGGCTGGCATTGCGCGGACAAGTTGTGCAGCACATCAAGCCGCTATCGGCATTTGCCCTGCCGGCTATCCTGGCAAATCTGGCGACGCCGGTGGGTAACGCCTACCTCACGCATACCATGTCGGCATTTGGCAATGACGCGGTAGCTGGCTTTGCCATCATTGGCCGGCTGACACCGATCGCCTTTTCCTTTGTGTTTGCCATGTCGGGTGCGATTGGCCCTATTGTTGCGCAAAATGTTGGCGGCAAGCGCTACGACCGTGTCTATCTGACGATGCTGGCAAGTTATAGGCTGTCGGCGTTATATACGGTGGCTGTCTCTATCTTGCTGTGGCTGCTGTCGCCGGTGATCTTGCGCATGTTTCCGGTCAGCGCCAGTGGTGCGGCCTTGATCGAATTGTTTTGCGGGCCGCTGGCCTTGTTCTGGATGTTCAATGCCTGGCTGTTTTGCGCCAACGCAGGCTTCAATAATTTATCCATGCCGCTCTACAGCACTGTCCTTAACTGGATACGCCAGACACTGTTCGTCATTCCATTCACGCTGCTTGCCACCAACTACTGGCAGGCGGCAGGCGTGCTGATCGGGCCGGCAATTGGCGGAGCGATACTGGGTACGCTCGCCATGATGATGTCCTTGCGCATGTGCCGTAGACAGGGCGGACTGGTTGTTGCGGGCAAGGCAGGCTAAAAGCGACTGCGCCACCACGCAGTATCCATGCGGCTGGTGGCGGCATATGCCGGCAAACCCGCATGGATACTACGTTGCGGGCTTGCCGATGGGGAAGATTTAATGCTTGCTGACGCTAGGCGTCTCTATGCCTTCAACTACAGTGCCGGCGACAAACAACTGTGCGCAATCGACCTGATCGAAGGTGTAGAGCTTGCCGCAAAAATCACAGTTGATAGCGAGTTTGCCCAGTTCGGCGATGGCGGTGTTGATTTCCGGCTGGCCCAGCATTTTCAGCATGTTGCCGACTTTTTCGCGTGAACAGTTGCACAGAAACTGAGGATGCTGCGGATCGAAAACACGTATGGTCTCTTCCCAGAACAGGCGGTGCATCAGCGTGTCGATGTCGGTGCTGAGCAGCTCTTCTTTTTTCAGCGTACCGCCCAGCGCCATGGCGCGGTTCCAGGCTTCCGTTTCATGTTCCGCCCTGGCTTCCGGCGTGCTTTCCGGATCGGATTCGTAGCCGCCGCTCATCGGCAGCTTCTGCAGCAGCATGCCGCGCGCCACCTGGTCGTCAGCCGCCAACCAGATCTTGGTGTCGAGCTGCTCGGAGCGCATCATGTAGTTTTCAATCACCGTCGCGACAGAGTCGCCGTCGAGCGGGACGATACCCTGGTAGGCGTGTTGCCCCGGCATTTTGTCATTCGGGTCTAGCGTGATGATGAAGCGTCCTTGCCCGTGGGCGTGGATCAGATTGGTCAGGCTGGCGTCGTCGGCGATCACGGCGCCCTCGCGCAGTTTGGCGGTGGCGCGCATGTGCATCTCAGCGTCGCATTCCACCACCAGCAATTTGACCGGGCCATCGCCGTGTATCTGCATGATCATGGCGCCGTTGAACTTGAGATTGGCGCTGAGCAGGGCGGATGCCGCCAGCAATTCGCCCAGGATGGTTTTGACCGCAGGCGGGTAAACCTGGTTCGATAAAATCTGTTGCCAGGTGTTTGGCAGCTCCACCAGTTCGCCGCGCACACCGGCGTTTTCAAACATGAATTTCTGTAAATTATCGCTCATCGCCGGGTCTCTTATCCTATCCGCTTCAACTGTGTTTTGTATTCCTGGGCGCGCTCGACATAATTTTGCGTGTTGCCGTGCATCGCAGTAATCGCCTCTTCGGTCAGGGTGCGCACCACCTTGGCCGGAGAGCCGACGATCAGCGAGTTGTCGGGAAAATCCTTGCCCTCGGTGACCAGCGCGCCTGCGCCAACCAGACAGTTCTTGCCGATTTTGGCGCCATTCAAGATCACGGCCTGTATCCCGATCAGCGATCCTTCACCTATGGTACAGCCATGCAGCATCGCCTGATGGCCGATGGTGACGTTCTTGCCTATGCTCAGCGGGCAACCCGGGTCAGTATGCAGTATGCAGCCTTCCTGCACATTGCTGTTTTCGCCAACGTGGATCAATTCATTGTCGCCGCGTATCGTCACATCAAACCAGATGCTGGCTTTGGCATCGATTCTGACCTTGCCGATGATATTGGCGCTGTCGGTGATGTAGGCGCTGGCGTCGATTTCGGGTGAAATATCACCTAATTGGTAAATGGCCATGATTCTTCCGTAAAATAGAGAAATTAACCCGCTATTTTAGCGCCTTCGCGCTGACCACATGAATTCAGTTATCACCACTTCAGTTTCGCTCCCGGATAATCGCGCACAAGAACCGACAGATCTGCGCCAGCTGGCGCTACGCTGGCTGATCGAGCCGCAGCCAGCAGTCAAGGCAGAAGGCGTGCGCCAACTGCGCCAGGCATGGCTGCAAGGCGCATTGACGCTAGATATCCAAGCCATGCTGAGCGCCGCCGACGCGATACCCGGGCGCCCGGCGCGCCCCGAGCTGGTGCCGCCGCTGGGCGTCAAGCGCAGGGCGATGAACACGGTAGAGGGCAGGGCGACATTGATACACGCATTGACGCACATAGAATTCAACGCCATCAATCTGGCGCTAGACGCCATCTGGCGTTTTGCCGGCATGGCGGAAAAATACTACACAGACTGGCTGCAGGTAGCGCAAGAGGAAGCCTATCACTTCACCCTGTTGTCCGAACATCTGGTCACGCTGGGTTTTGCCTACGGGGATTTTCCGGCACACAATAGTTTGTGGGAAATGGTCGAGCGCACGCAAGGCGATGTGCTGGCACGCATGGCGCTGGTGCCGCGCACCATGGAGGCGCGCGGCCTCGACGCCACCCCCGCCATCCGCGCCAAACTCGCGCAGGCTGGCGACAATGCTGCGGCCCAGATCCTTGACATCATCCTGCGCGACGAAATCGGCCATGTCGCCATCGGCAACCACTGGTTCGCGCAACTCTGCAAACAGCGCGAACTCGATCCGGTCACTTGCTACGCTGAGCTAGCCGCGCAATACAGGGCGCCCAAAATGCGCGGGCCTTTCAACCTGGACGCGCGCCGTGCAGCGGGCTTCAGCGAAGATGAACTGGCAGCTTTGCAGACTTGATTTTGAGTAAAATTTGACAATGGNNATACGCCATCACGCAGCGTACATGCGGCTTGCGGGCCGGACAGGCTGAAGAGGCAAGCGGGTAGTGCGCTGTGGCCTTGCCTCAATGCTAAAAATGCTCATCTTGATTTTACCTGGGGAAACTTGCGTCCCGCCAAGCGAAGGTATTACTTAAACTTTCGACAATTTTGCACTATGATGATTTGGTAATCAGCTTGCTAACGATTTCACCATGAGGGAGTTCACTATGAAGACCTTTGTTGTTCGTCCGGGTATGAAACCAAGTCGGAGACCTGTCATGAAACCTAAGCTGCCTGCTGTGTTTGCGGTACTTGCGGTGCCTGCCATGCTTGCGGTCTGCTCATTTTCTTTTGCGCAGTCCAAGGCGGTAAAGCAGGTCGTCAAGCCACCGGTTGCGCTTGCTTACATTGATGTAGCGACCAGCGCCAGCGATATGCCGGGTGCGAACATGATGGGGGCGGCGGCACAAGGCGCACAGTCTGGCGGTGGATTTTTTGGCGCTTTAAGCGGTCTGGCCAAAGGGGCTGTCAGTGGCGCAACTGATAGGGGCAACGTGTTCGGCAATACCCGGGCGATGGGTTTTGGCATGGGGCGCTTTGTCGATGTTTCCGTGTACACCCACAAAAACAATGCGCTGGCCGAGGCTACGCAAGCGATCCCCCCGGTGATGAACCTGGGCGAATCGCTGAAGCTGATTGCGCCGGTTCCGGATAAGCCCGTGCCTTCGGTGGTCGATGAAAGTCCGGTTGAACCCAGTTATGAAAAGCCGAAAGGCAAGATCTCGATTTACTGGGGCTGCAGTGAAAGCATACGCCCGGGCCAACCGCGCACGCTCGATGTTGCCAAGGCATCCATCGAAGACTATTCGCGGTTTTTTGTCATGCGTGGCAAAACCACCAAGGGCGCGCGCTCGCAACCCGGTCATCCTGCCTGGCCAAATAAGGTGGATGACCGCAAGGTGCCAGATAGCGCCTCTTTGGTTGGACAGCATGCTTTCAGCGGCAGCGGAATTCCCGAGAGCTTTAAAGTCGAACTGGGTGCGTCGCAAGACCTGATGCCGGCCATCGTTCTCAGCCAGAATAAGAAAGACGGCGCGGTGCTGCTTGATTGGAAAGGCATTCCTTACGCCAGGGGATATTTCATCAGCGTCATGGGTGGCCAGTCGGGTGCTCAGGCGGGCGGCGGTGAGTCTGGCGAGGTCATCGTCTGGACCTCCAGCGAACTGGCGGATTTTGGCTTGGGGCTGATCGATTATCAATCGAATGCCGATATCGATAAATGGATAGGTGAAAAGGTAATTTTGCCGGCCAGCGCCACGAAGTGTGCAGTGCCCAAGGGCATTTTTGGCGAGAACGGCGGCGGCATGTTACGCATGATCGCCTATGGCTCCGATGCATTTTTTGCTTATCCACCCCGGCCCAATGACTCCAAAATTGCGTGGGAGCCGGATTGGCAAACCAAGGTCCGCGTCAAATCGACTTTCAGCTCGATGTTAGGCGGCTTTGGCGATGCGGACGAGCGCAGGCAGCAAACTGCGCCGAAGGAAGAAAAGAAACTCAAGCCTAGCGATATACTCAAGGGGCTGTTCGGCAAATAGCGTGGCGGGCGGCTTGGATTACAATAGACAGGATCGCTGCCGGCAATCGGGCGGTATTACCGCCTACCTTTATTGCTGTTTATGACTGTTTATTACTGTTTACTACTGCTGAAAAAACAATGATGAGACTTTATTCCGTTCCATGTCTGGCAGGATTCGCGGGAATTTTTTTACTCTCTGCCAGCGCCTGCTTTGCGCAGGTGACGCCGGTTGCCTCAGGGACCCCGGCGGCCATGCCAGCGGCTTCTACGCCAGCTTCCGCTTCTGCTCAGCTAACGACGGTCAAGACCCTCGATCTCACGGCGTCGCCTGGCGCGTCGACATGGGAGGTGACGACCCGTGGCGCTCCTGCGGAACGCTTATTCAAGAAAAAAATACTCGCTACCGCGTTTGCCATCAACAAGCACGGCCAGGTGGCGGATATCGATCATATCGAGCAGGGTTTTCCGCGTGAACTGTTGCGCAGGCTCGATGAGTCACGGCAGTTTCTGGTGCGCAGCTCGCCTGACTTGCTGTCTTTTACCGATCAGACCGAAACCCCCGGCTTGCGTCTGGTCAGGCAGGTGGCCGCAGAGCATGACAGCCAGTTCGTGATCGCGGGAGAAATCCGCAATGCCGGTATCCGGGTGGAAAAGAAATACCTGGGTTTGTGGCGTGACAGCAAGCGCCAGATCGAAGTCGAGCTGACCGTCTATGACGGCGTCAGCGGTGGCATGCTGGCGCGGCATATCCTGCAGCAAGAGGCCGAGGACGAGGCGGCGGTAGGGCGCGACAAGCCTTTCGGCAGCGCGGTTTTTTATGACACAAGCTACGGAAAGACCATCGCGGCCCTGCTTGATGAAGCGGCCAGATTGGTCACGCAAGATCTCGCGCCGCATGCTGTGCTGGCCAAGATTCTGAAAATAGGTAATGGGCAGATCGTGATTGATGCGGGCAAGAGTTCGGCAATTTCTCCCGGCGATCTGGCCAGCGTTACGGCGGCTAATAATGAACTTCCAGTCACCGGTTTGACATCCGCACTATCGCGGCCGCTGCTGTATGGGCTGCCGCAATCGACGCTAGGAAAGATTGCGATTATTCAGTCGCAGCAGTTATTTTCTGTCGGTGAGTTATCTGCTGAAGTAAAGCCAGACGAGGTCAAAGTCGGCGATTTTGTGCGCTTTGACAACGTCATGGCGAATTAAGCAAGATTAGATCAACGCTGTCTGGCGCGCTCTTCTTCCTGCAGCCGCAACACGCGCCTCTGCACCTTGCCGGTGGTTGTCATCGGCAGGGCATCGATGAATTCAATTTCTTTCGGGTATTCATACGGGGCGAGCTTGCCGCGCACATGGTCTTGCAGTTCTGCAACGAGCGCATCGTTCGCCTTGATGCCGCTGCATAGCACGACATACGCTTTCACCAGATTGCCGCGTTCCTTGTCGGGCTTGGGCACCACGACCGCGTTGCTGACCGCCGGGTGCTTGACCAGACAGTTCTCTATTTCTGACGGGCCGATGCGGTATCCGGCCGCTTTGAACATATCGTCTGCGCGGCCCTGATACCAGAGATAGCCATCGGCATCGCGCAAGGCCAGATCGCCGGTGCGACACCAGTCGCCGGTAAATTTGCTGCGGGTAGCATCGGGATTCTTCCAGTAGCCCAAAAAGAATACCGGGTCGGGATGCCCGTGAATATCGCAACGGTGTACGGCCACTTCGCCGACCTCGCCATCGGCGACGATCTGGCCGGCCTCATCGATCACAGCCACACGGTGACCAGGGTAGGGGCGTCCCATGCTGCCGGGTTTGGCGGGCCATTGCTGGCTGCTGTTGCCGACGATATAGTTCATTTCGGTCTGGCCAAACATTTCATTCGGCGTCACGCCCAGCGCCGACTGGCACCAGCTGAACACCGCGTCACCCACGGCTTCACCGGCGCTCATGATGGCGCGCAGTTTCAATTGATATTTTTCACGCGGGGCCAGGCTGGCCTTCATCATCAATTTCAAGGCGGTCGGAAACAGGAAGGTATTTGTTACCGCGTATTTTTCCATCAGGTAGTACGCGGTCTCGGCAGAAAACCTGCCCTGATAACCAACGATAGGCTTGCCGAAGTACAGGGTGGGCAGCAAGGCATCCATCAGTCCGCCTGTCCAGGCCCAGTCTGCCGGCGACCAGAATACATCAGCGTCTTGCGGAAACCAGTTTTGTGAGGCCACGAAGCCGCTCAGGTTGCCTATCAGGGCAGAATGCGGCAGCAGGGCTCCCTTGGGCGCGCCGGTAGTGCCGCTGGTATAGATGAGGATGGCCGGATCGTGCGCCNNGTAATGACGGTGTGCAAAGCCGGGCAGTTGGGGCGTATCTCCTGATACGCATCGACCCCGCTTTGATCGATGATCAGGGCCACCGCTGCGCTATGCTGCAAGCGGTATTCCAGCGCTTCCGGCCCGAACAGAAACGACAGCGGCATGGCGATCGCCCCCATCTGCAGACAGGCGATCATGGTGATGGCCGTTTCTGGCCGTTGCGGCAGGATGCAGGCAACCACGTCGCCCCTCTGTACACCTTTTGCGGCCAGTAACTCGGAGAGCAGGTTGGCCCGCAGTTGCAGCTCCAGATAGCTCAGCGTCTCGGTATGCCCTTCGGCATCTTCGTAATGGATGGCGGTTTTGCGGGCATGTGCGGCATCGGCGGCCCAGCGCTGGCTGCATACCTGGGCGATATTGAACTGGGCAGGGACTTCCCAGCGGAATTCCTGGTACAGCGCATCGTAATGGCTGTCTTGAAGTGAAATTTTCGCGTTTTGAAACTTTGCCATGACATCTCCGGTATAATTATCGAACGATCGTTCTATTATTTAATATTGAGCAATTTAGCAATTCAGCATCCACCATTTCACTTCGAATTTATCATGAAACCATCACGCTCAGAATTTATCAGCATCCGCGGCTTGCAAACCCATGTCCGTCATTGGGGGAGCGAGAGCGCACCTATCGTGTTCATGGTGCATGGCTGGATGGACGTTTCCGCCTCTTTCCAGTTTGTCGTTGATTGTCTGCAAAATGATTGGCATGTGATCGCCCCTGACTGGCGCGGATTTGGCCTGACGGAAACGCCCAAGGCTGACACTTACTGGTTTCCTGATTATCTGGCGGATCTGGACGCGATACTCGATCATTATCAGCCGGATCAAGCCGTCAATTTATTGGGCCATAGCATGGGCGGTAATATCGCTGCGTTGTATGCAGGCGTGCGTCCTGAGCGAATTGAAAAACTGATCAGCCTGGAAGGCTTCGGCATGCCGCTGACCCAGCCAGCGCAAGCTCCCGGTCGCTATCGCAAATGGCTGGAAGAAGTGCGCGCTACGCCGACCATGCGCATGTATGCCAGCCAGGCAGAGGTGGCAGGGCGCTTGCAGAAAACCAATCCACGCCTGTCTGATGAGCGTGCCGCCTTCCTGTCGCAGCATTGGGCAAAGGAGAATACCCAGGGCCAGTGGGAAATCCTGGGTGATCCGGTACACAAGAACTCTAGCCCTTTGCTGTTCCGCGTTGAGGAAATCATGGCGTGCTGGCAAAAAATTACCGCGCCTGTGCTGTGGGTCGAAGCCAACGACACCGATATCTGGCGCTGGATGGGGTCAAAGGAGGAAGCGCGGCTTGAAATTGACCGCCGCATCACGTTTATTCCTCGCGTACAAACCGAAATGATCATGCAAGCTGGCCACATGCTGCATCACGACCAGCCCGAGATTCTGGCGAAACTGGTGGAAGATTTCCTGTTGAAGTGAATTCCGTTGGCAAACTGGTGTAGGCTGGAGCGCCATCTAAGCTCAACCAGGCAAGCTCGCTATTAACTTGATGAATCTGGAAAACAAATATCAACGCTAAATATCAACGCTGTATGGTCATGGCCGGCGGCGGCTTTCGTTTCGCCTATTACCTTGGCATCTATGCAGCCCTGCGCGATGCCAACAAGAAACCCGATTTGTTGTTGGCCAGTTGCGGTGGTGCGATTGCGGCATGCTTGATTCAGGCATTGCCGGATGATGCGGGTCGCAAGGACTGGATCAGTTCGGAGGAGATGTTTCAGTTTTGGTGTGGCTTGCGCTCAAGGCGGCAGGCCAGCCTTCTGCGGATATTGTTGTCCGCGATGAAACGGCGGATTTTTCTTCAAAATGCGAGCGTCATTCCCGATCTGTTCAACGACTATATGTTCGAGGTGCCAGCCAGCTTGCCCTTGCCGGCTGCGCTTTCTTCAAGCGGTGAAACGGCTATCGCGATCATCGCCGGTCAATTGTTATTTGCTGAAAATGAAGTCGGACAGGCCAGGGGCGAGCGTCCATTGTTTGCCGAAACCGTGTTTTGCACGCCGCGCACGGCGGCACTTTTACAAGGCATGCGATCACCGCTGGGTTCAGGCCGCTTCGGCAGCAATACGATCGCAGCAGCGCTGTCCACAGACGTAGATACCCCCGTCGCTGAAGCGGTGCGTGCCTCGATATCCGACATGTTTTATTTCCGTTGTCATACGTATCAGTCGAATCATTATCTGGGCGGAGTGATAGATTTGTTTCCCATCGAGCTGGCACGTCAGCTGGCCGATCAGGTGGTGATGGAATTGAAGGCGCCTTACGATCAAATGTTTTCTATCCCGGCTTTGCGCGCGGTGCTGGGCATTGACGGCAATCAGCGGCTAAGCCATGTATTGCAGCAATATGCCGAGCA
>CXWL01015387.1_pt1 | contig 64773 bp, 60 predicted proteins | sample 590931 | NCBI WGS metagenome assembly CXWL01 (sample SAMEA3498368, study PRJEB10139) | groundwater metagenome | biome: water well; material: biofilm material | place: Germany | collected 2015-04-27 | reverse complement strand
GCGCCGCTTTGCGCTGAAGCAGCTGGGTCAGGTCCTAACGTTTCCAGCAGAAAAACTCGACTGCCTGTATAATATCACCGGGTTCGCCACTGGTCGGTGCCCATGCGCGTCCTGCGGCATGTTCATAGCTGGCCCAATGCGTATATGTAGGTTCATAGTCGGGCATGCGCATGAAACGGATGGCAAATCCAAGGTCGCTGAGTAGATCGACCATGCTGGCAAGGTCGGGCATCTGTAGGCGATATAGTGTGTTGAGTCGTTCAAGGTCTCCAACTTGACCCGCAGCCATCGCCGGGCGAGAACGGTTATCGACGCAATAGAAATCCTTAATGTATAGGCCGCCCCCGGGTTTTAACACTGTGTGTGCTCCAGCCAAAACGGTGCGATAATCTTCCGCATGGCAGATGGATTCGAGAAATAGCACGCGGTCGAAGGTTTCGGCCGGATATAGTGATGCAAGCTGATGAAAATCGCCCTGACTGACTGTCACGCGGCCCACCAACCCCGCGTCGGCAACACGGCGTTGCGCCTCTACGACTTGAGCGGTCGCAAGCGTCAGTCCCTCTATCGTCGCGGCCCGTCTACTCGCCAAAGCGACAGCTGGGCCGCCAATGCCACACCCTGCGTCAAGCACGTGCATGCCATCTTGTATTCCCGTCGCCTCAACCAGATAGTCGATCAGCGCCTCGGTCGATTCTGGTCGGCTGCCCTGAAATATGTCACCGAATCCCGCGATATAGGCGGGCGTCATTTCCTCATAATAGTCGCGCACCTGAACGGTCGTGTGGGCTGCGTGAGGCGCATGGGCATCGCGGATCTGGCTATTTATCGGTTTTGATAATATTGCGGGGGCAGTGCCGCGCCCGAGCAGAAGTCTCAGCATTGGCTTTGTGCGCGCCGGAATAACACGCACGATGTGACGGCGTAGCCTTTGGCGCAACGGCTGTTGGTGCGGTGCGGCTACACCGCTAGGCGGTATAATTGGCGTGGGGCCAAACCCATTCTTTCTTATGGCGTCGCCGTCGGCCAGCAATTTCACAAACTCTGCCTCGGATATTAACCGATTGCGGCTCGGGATATGACCCAGACTGTGCCAATCAGGTTGGCGTGAAAACATCTGTGCAACATCATAATCAAGGTAGAAGTCCGGTCCGGCATCGATGAGTTCAAATCGTTCCTCGCTCTCCTTGAAAAAAAACACTGACTTGGCATCAGTGGGAATGCAGGTGATTTGCACTGCGATGCGCGGCGCATCGCCCATATTTGGCGGTGACCCATGGACGATACCATCATCAAAGATAAATCCGGTTCCGGCGGGCGAGGGTAGCGGCACCAAGTGCGTATATATACTTTCCATCATGGGAGTGAAATAGGCGGGCGAATTGGGCCCCTCAACATGCGCCATCAATTTGTGGCTGGCGGGCACGATATGCAGGCAACCGTTGGTGACATCGACATCGACCAGCGGGCACCAGATGGTCACAGACGTATCATTGTGGTCGGCTAGAACTGGCCAGTTCTGGTGAATCGGAAAATCACCGCGCCCCGGCGGCTTCACATAGAAATTGGCGGAGAGGATGGCATATCCCGCAAGCTGTTGTTCGAGAACATGCGTGAAATGCCGCGTGAGTATTTCCAGTGTCTTGCGGCGATAATCATGGTCTGCGTCAAGGAAAGTGCAGTGATAGGCATTCTGTGCAAAGCCGCTGCCGTCGGGAACAAAACTATCCGCTGGGCGTAATGTCGCAAAGTCATTTAGTAATGCTGTGACCTGTCCGGCATCAAGCATCGGCACACTAACATAGCCGACCTGCGCGAACTTGTTTTGCAATGCGTCATTCGAAAATACACGTCGCATATCAGCGCCAGCGACTTAGGAGTTTGGACGCATAGCGTCTCAATTGGTTGGCGATACTTGGATCGTGCTGTTCGGCTTGCGGAAGCGGGCATCCAGCAAGAAGTGCATCAAATTGTGCCTCAGTGAGCTGTACGCCGCTGCTAACATATGTTCCGAGAACATCCCATTCCTCACGCGGGGGCAATGTGCCATTGGCCATATCGCTATAGCAAAATTGACTGGTCGCACGAACCAAATCGAAGTTTTCGCAGTTGGCAACACTATTGACGGAAAAAATAGGAGTGGAGCCGTCGGGAAAAATCAGAAAATGGGCAACCACGCGGGGCTTTGCTTGAAGATTATGCGATGCCCCGTGGAGCAAAGCATCGTTGAACAGTATAGCTTCACCAGCACGGATCGAAAATGTCTTTAGATATTTTTCTGGAATTTTGTCTTCAAACCCGCTCCAATATTCATGCGTTCGGGCACCCTGAACTGTCTGATGAATTATGTGGCTGCGTGGAACAATTTGAAGTACAGCGTTACTCTCACCACAATCTTCTAACGGGCACCAGCAATTGATAACTGTGTGCTCATACTGGGCGATAAACGGTCTATGGAGATGCGCCCTCATGCGTTTTACATGCGGTGCTTTGTAGAATAAATCACCACTAAAGACGGTGAAACCAGAGAACATTTCCATCAACTTTGGAGCCGCCACTGCCATCAGCTTATCAGATGCCGCCTGCTGCCGGGATACGTCGAAATATGTGCTGTAGAGATTATCTTCAGGATCGTTGTAAATGGGTGCGATGGGCAAAATTTCGCGGGCGACAGCATTGATCTGCGCGACGCCGTCGGCGCACAACAGTGGGACAATGACATAGCCTTCTGTGTCAAACTGTGCCTGTAGCGCAGGGTCTTTGAAATGGTGCGTTGTCATCGGCCTTATCGCACCAATCGGCGGAGTGGCGCGGCAATCGCGTCGCGCGTTGCGGCAAGGAAAGGCCATCGCGACGATTTGATACGAATATCGTCGATCGGGTCATATCCGGGGCGAATCTTTGCGCCCGATTGCACTAGCTGCACAAACTCGATTTCAGAAATGCGCATGTTGCGATTGTCTAAAATGCCAGCGCTGTTCAACTGCTCATCATTGCCATCCGCTACGCAAAAGAGGCCAGGGTCGATATATTTCCCTTCCACCGCCAGGGCTTCGAAAACATCAGCGCCAAGCTCCTTGAGAATGCAATAAGCGCTTTCGCGGGGAAGCACACTGGAGAGAATTCGAATAGCAGGTTGTTCTGTGATGTTCGCGGCGGAACCATGCAACAATGACTGATCAAATAATATCACTTCGCCCGCCTGCATCGGCACCGTGACGGCATGAACTTCATCAAGCGCCCGCTGGAAATCGGCATAATAGGGTGCTGTGTTGAAACTTTGAATATGGCGCATGATTTTATGGCTTCCCGCTACAACACGCAGTGCGCCATTGGTGTCGTTAACATCCTCAAGCGTTAGCCAGCTATGGATTGTGGGTTCGAATATATCGTTGGTCACCGGATGGTGCTGATGCGTCGTCAGTGCAATACTGTTCGGCACTTTGGCCATGACGCTGCCGCCAAAAACGCGATAATCATCAAACAGAGCTTCAAGCCGATCTTGCGCGATTTCAGCCGCAATCGTCGATCCCGCATCGCGATGGTCGCTGTCAAACAACGTGCCGTAAAGCGAGCCTTGCGGGTCATTGATCTCAGGTTTTTCAGACATGCTTGCTAGCGCCCGCACGCGGTAATATGCGGCTTCTTCGGGCGTCAATAATGGCACAATGACATAGCCTTGCTCGGCAAATTGTCTTTGCAGCTCAGGGTCTTTGAAACTGTTACGCATGCACCGCCTCCTCCTGCTGTGCTATCATTTCCAGCAACTGACTGGCAAGCGTCGATGGAGGGTCAGCCGGAACAAGGGTGCGGATATGTGTTGCAGCCGCTTGCCCAATCGCCCGCCATTCGGTGCGGCGCGTCCATGCGCGCTCCATCGCTTCGTCGAGATGGCGCACGGTCGCCGCCTCGGCGAGAAACCCCGTTGTTCCATCCTCTATCACTTCGCGTGCGCCGCCCACATCGGTGACGATGGCGAGTCGTGCGCTGAGCATCGCTTCGACCAGCGACAATGGCAAGCCTTCGCAATGTGACGGCAGGATAAGCCCGTGGCAATCATCCCAAACCGCGCTGGGTTGATCTGTGTGCCCTGTATAACGGACGTTAGTCAGATTCAGATATTTTGCCATCTGCTCCAGCCCTTTGGCATTGTGACCAGCACCGACGAAGCGCACGCTAATTGGGCGTTCGCGCCATTTGGGCATGGAAAGGACACGTAGCAAAACATCTTGTCCTTTTTCGCGCATGTCGAGCCGCGCTAGGCAGACAAAGTGATAGCCGTTCGCTTCATCGGGCCAATCGTTTCTCTGTGCCCAAGCGGCCTGAAACGGGTTGCGCACCACCACCGCATTGGGGAGCGCACACCCCAATTGCTCCTCTGTCTGGCGCAGATTGTCGCGCGACACGAACAGCGCTGCACGCGCCCGCATATACATCGCCTGCACCTTGCCGCGATCATTGTCTGATGGCCAATACATATTCGCCGCCTTTTGACTGATAAGGACAAATGGAAGGCCCATGCGCCAGCAAATATTGGCTAAACTGTGGCCATCGAAATTAATCCCCTGCGATATGATGATGAGGTCTGGGCGGTGACGCAGCCCTACCCGCACGCAAAACTGCATGAGCAGCCACGCCGTTGGCCAAAAGATTAGAAGTGCAGAGCGTAACTTGCGTGGAATCCAACGCGATCCATGAATGTCATTCACCTTCGCACCAAGCGCGACAAGCGCCGCCAGACGCGGATAGTCAGGATTAATATGGGGTTTGAGCACCGAAACCGCGTGCCCTTGCCGCGCCAGCACGAGCGCGGTCAGGCTCCATAACTCTTCGCTGCCACCCCATACATTGTTGCTGCTAATGAAGGCAAAGCTGCGCATTCGTCTATTATTGCCCCATCGCATTGCCGGAAAAACAACGCCCCCTGCGGAGCGATTAGCAACTTTCGTTGACATATCAATGGACAATGGCATTGGAGATGCGGGGGGGCGCGCTAATCGTGAATATACATTGAAGGAGACGCTTGTTTCCGTGATCGTGCCCGCGTTCAACGCCGAGGCAACGATTGGACAGACGCTTGCAAGTATCGCGGGGCAAAACCACCGCGCAATAGAGATTATGATCGTCGATGATGGATCGACCGATAAAACGCCTGATATCGCGCAGACTTTTTGCGCAAGTGAGCCGCGCGCGCGGCTATTGCCCAAGGCCAATGGCGGCGTTGCGTCGGCGCGCAACCATGGCATAGCTGAAGCCAAAGGCCGATATATCGCATTGATTGATGCCGACGATTTATGGCACCCCGATCACATTGCCAAATGTTTGGCGATGGCGCAGAAAAGCGGATGCGCCATGGTTTTTTCGTGTCACCATTGCATCGACGCGGCCAATAATATCATCCGCTCTGGGTCACAGATTGTGGTAGAGGGCATGGCAGTCCACAGGCTCGCTTATGTCAATATGGTCGGCAACGGCAGCGCATTGTTGCTTGATCGCGCTATTGTCTTGGCCGTGGGCGGATATGACGAGCGGCTTCGCGCCGCCGGGGTTGAAGGGTGCGAGGATTATTTGCTCCAGCTCAAACTCGCCGCACGCGGGCCAATTGCGGTGGTTCCCGAATATCTGGTGGGGTACCGCCAGCGCGCCGATGCAATGTCGAGCGATGCCGAACGGATGACCGCGTCAAATATCCTCGCCGGCGAATTGTTTCGCAAGGAAACCCCGCAAATAGCCATCCCCGACACCATCTGGCGCTGGCGCAGGGCCAAGGCGTCGCTGGTGCTGGCACGATACCGGCTGCGCAGGGGGCGATTCGCCGCAGCGTCACATAGCTTGGCGACCGCATTTTGGCATGACCCGCTCGGAACTATTGCAGCGTTACACTATGATTTTCGCCGCCTATTACGCTTGGTTTCGCATGGACGGGCGAGCGGTAAACTCACCGCGCACAGCTTTGCCGTCGCTGATCCGGCTATTGCTCTAGGTGTTGTTCCGGTTGATCCACCCGATCATCCAGGTTGGCAGGCGCGGATCGAACAAGCGCGGATGACGCATCTGACCGATCTGGATAATGCGCTCGCCAAGCAAGGCGACGAAGCGTGAGCGAGCATCTCATCCATATTGGCTACCCTAAAACCGGGTCGAACTTTTTGCGGCGCTGGTTCGAAATGCATCCGCAATTGGCCTATACACTAGGCGGGATAGCAGGCTATCAGAACGTTTATGCAATGGTCCGCGATATCGCCGGCACTGCTACTCCACCGCTTGCCCATGTTACCAGTGCCGAAGCTTTCGTTACGCCGCACATCAGTTTTGGTCTTGAACAAGTTGACCATGACGCTGCGGTTCAGAACATGCTGACCTCCCAACTGGCGGGGTCTAAACTGCTGTCTGGGTTGTTTCCTAACGCGCATATTCTCCTCGTCACACGAGGATTTCGGGCGATGGCATTGTCGACTTATTCGCAATCTGCTCGGGATGGTACGCCCTCCAGCTTGGAGAAGTTTTGTCGTGATATTACGAGAGTAAATCTTTTGGATTATGACGCAGTCATAGCCTATTATCGTGCGGCATTCGGCGCTGATCGCGTCATTATTTTGCCCTATGAATTGTTACGCGATAATCCGTCGGCATTTCTCCGCAAGATAAGTGATATTTTTGGGATGTATGAACTCGCGCCACCGCCACATCGTGACAATCCGTCACTGTCGGGGGTAGAGATGGCTTGGTATCCGCGCATTTCAGCTGCCATTCGCGCCTTGCCGCTACCAAAACAGATAATCCGCGCGCTTACGCGTATCCATGACAAATTGTGCCACACCAATCGTTTGCGGCGATTGATAAAATTGCTCCAATGGGTGCATCCCTTCGCGCCAGTTGTAGAATCTGACATCACTGACGCCATGCTATCGAGTAAGATAAAAGCACCAGCTTCGCTGCGACATGACCCCAATTATCAAGCCTATTTGGCGGATTATTTCCTCGCCTGAGCACAGCGTTTCATCGCCATAATATCATTGACGAATTGCAATGGGCGTTGCGGGAAAATCAGCATGTGCATTATTAGCACACCATAGTCGATGGGGTGTTGCACCGCTGATCCGACCAGCAAAGCTATTGGCAAGAACAGATCATAATAGCGTTGCCCGATAAACAGCGGGCGCGGCTTTGGCTCGACCAGCGTTGCATTCATCTCAAACAGATCGAGCTGTGCTACGACGAACGCGCCATAGAGGCCAAGCGCGATGAGCGGTGCCAGCGTTCCTATTTGAAGGCATATGAGCGCAAAGGTGCCAAGTTCGAGCGGGGCGGCAATCCATTTGCCGAGCCTTTGGGCTGCTTTCGGACCGTGGCGTTGAACAAATGTGCCAACCCCGCCAATGTGATCGGCTTCGGCATCAACCAATTGGTGCCACAGGATACCGCGCAAGCCATAGGCAAAGGCCCATCCGCCCACGGCGCTCAACCACAGCCAATCTTGCTCAGCCCCAGCGACGTTCGTCGCTATCGCCGCTGCAAATAGAACGGGAAGCAGGTTGGCCCCGCTGGTGTCGGAGATTATTCCCGCCACCCCTCGCGCCTTGAACCGAAATGGCGGCAGCGAATAGAGTGTGAAGGCGATCCACGATCCCCCATAGAGGCCCAGCAACAGTGGCTGCGCGCGCATATGCCATCCAAATGCACCGCCCGCCGCCAAACAGGCCAGAATGCCCAAAATCGCGGGGGTGCGCGTCCTCCCGATCAACCAGTTAGCTTTGCCCGCAGCCGCATCGTCGGCGATATCGGTGATATCGTTTATCAGGCTGACATAGACAGCACCGGGGATGAGCGCACCGAGCAATGTAATTAGGGCAATCCACAACGAGCCGATGGCGATGTCCAATCGCGCCGCGCTTGCATAAAAAACCATCAGGATCGGGATCAGTTTATAATCCCACCAATCACCCGCACGGGTGACGCGCGCCATACTGTTCAGCCCCGAATCGTTGATGTGCAGCGCCATATCTCAGTTCCTTAGCAAGGTTGCCATGAGCTTGACCATCCGCGACAATCTTGCAAATGCACCTGCCATGATCCGCACCTTCATCGACGACGACACCGAAGCCCACTTTGCGCGCGATGGTTATGTTGTGTTGACGCTTTTTTCGCCGGAAGAAGCCGCCGCATTGCATGCAAAAATCGCGCCGCTGATGCCGGATCTCGCAACATGTGCGGCAAGTGTGATTAAAGCGGCGATATATGACCCCGCAAATCCTGATGATGAATGGATTTACAGGCTTTCTGGTGCGCCTATTTCCGCTGCTCTATTGCCGCTGATGGCCGACATGGAGACTGGTTATTGCACGATCATAAACAAACCGGCAGGCTTTGGAGCGTTGGTACAGCATGTTCACCCCCTAATGCAGCTTGATCAGCGCTATCCCATTGCCCAGTGCTGGTGTGCCTTAACCGATGTTGATGAAACAAATGGCGCGATGCAGCTTCTGCCCGGCAGCCACAAATTATTGCCCTTTATATCGTTGACGTTGCGGCCTGACTATTATTGGCCGTTCGTGGAAACACTGCCAGCACGGATGCAGACCATCTCGCTCAAGGCTGGGCAGGCTTTGATTTTCGAGGACAGCATTATCCACGGTTCTGCTTCGAACGCCACCCCCGAAGATAGGTTGGTTTTATCCGTGAACTTCATCAACAGACGCTCCAAACTGGTAACATTGGCGCCCGCTGGCGAAGGTCAATTAGAAGTGTTGAACTCTGGTGGGCAGTTTAACTATCCCAATGGTCTTGATCCTCGCTCGCGCGGTTGGGAGAGCCTGGGTTTCATCGATGATGTGCACCACGAAATTGACGAGGCGGAGTTTGATCGCCTGATCGCCAGCGGTAAAAAGTTCACGGGACGCTATCCGTTGGTGCCACGCCGCGTGCCAGCGCCACCCCCACCACAGTCAAAGCTGGGTATTTTGACCCGGGTAAGGCGGCTTGCCGGGCGGACGAAGCGCTATGTGGGTCGGTGGTTTAGCTAGCGCCGCTATTTCGTGAACAGTGTTTTCAGCTGTTGGCGCATGGCCGCTATATCATCGGGCGTTGTCGCGGCGAGGGAACCGTGAACATGGTCGGGCAGATGGGTTGCCGGATCGCCATTTTCCATAAACACATAATGGTTGAACATCGCGCGCCACGCGGCGCGTTGATCGGCGGGTAGGCTGCGCAGGCTCATCATCCCATGCAACATCGCATCCCATGGCGAGCCGAGTTCGGGGCGCGCATCATTCCACCAATAATTGACGAGGATGTTGAACCGTTCCAGCGCTTCGACATGATGATACCAGGCATAGGGAATGAACAGACCGTCGCCCGGTTCCAATTCGGTCACCCACGCCGCCGCCTGCGCTTTGGCAAAGCGGGGGTAGCGCGCAAGGTCGGGCTTGGTCACATGGACCATCGAAATCGGGGTGCCAGCGGGGGTGAAATGCAGTGGGCCGATGTAAAGATTGCCGATCTGGTCGGGCGCAAACAGCGTGAAGCGTCGCCGCCCAGCCGCTACCACCGCGACATTATCCGATGGGTCGTTGTGCGACGCCACCTTTGCGGCATTGCCGATCCATAGCCGTGGGTCGGCACTGTCAGGAGCAAAGGGCATCGGGTGACTGGCGGCAAAGCCCGGCACCGCACCCTGCGCCAACACGCCCTGAGCCGACATCGCAAAGGGTCGCTCGGCGTGCATTTCCTGTTCCAATGCATGGAGGAACGCGGGTAGGCTGGCCTTGGCCCGTGCAAAATTGACCCCGTGCATATCGTTCGAATAATGAAAGCGCCCTTCGTTGGCGGGGTCGGTGCGCACCACATCAATCGGCTCGTCGCTGGCAAATTGTGACAGTGCGGCCATGCACGCCGTGTCGCTTTGCCGCGCTAGTTTGACCAACGGCCAATCGCGCGCGATACCGCGCAGCAGGGCAGGGCGTGCCAGCGGCGCAATGTCGCGGGCAAATATTTCCGGTGTCGGTTGTTCCCAGACGGGCACGTCTTGCATGGCTGGCCCATAGCGATTTATCGGTATAGAGGGAAGCGGACTGACATATTCATCGGGCCAAGCAATGCAAAAACCATCTGTACGGGTCGAACGTATCGGCAATGAGGGACAGCCCGTTGCGATCATCGACAATTTCGCGCCCGACCCTGATCGATTGCGCCGCGATGCTCAAAGCTTGAGTTACAGCGATATGGGTGGCAATTATCCGGGTATCCGCGCCAATGTGGCGACCAGCTATTTTGACGGGCTGGGCGCGGTATTGGTGCCAACCATCCGGGCATTATTTGGACATCAGCAAAAGGCGAACTTTGTTGGGGCTTATTATTCACTGGCGACAACGCCACCCGATCAACTGGGGTTACAGCAACGGGTGCCGCACATTGACCGACCTGAAACCAACCAATTGGCGATTGTCCACTATCTGTCGCATGATGATCATGGCGGCACAGCCTTTTACCGCCACCGCAGCACTGGATTTGAAACCGTAACGAGCGAACGCCATGCCAATTATATCGCGGCGCTTGGTGAAGATTTTGCGCGGCATGGCGAGCCAGAGCCTAGTTATATTTCTGGCGACACGGCGATGTATGAACGTGTTTTGTGTGTAGAACCGCTTTTTAATCGCGCGATTATGTTTCGCTGTTGCTTACTTCATTGCGCGATGTTGCCAAATGATAGCCCCTTCTCCAATGATCCGGCCACGGGGCGATTGACAGCCGTGAGCTTTATTGCGCTGACATAGAGCGAAGGCGGCGAAATGGGGGCGATGTGACAAAAAAGCGGCCGACGATTGACGATGTTGCAGCGCATAGCGGGGTTGCGCGCACCACCGTATCGCGTGTCATCAACAATGGCCCCAATGTGCGGACCGAGGTGCGCGACCGGGTGATGCAATCGGTCTCCGCGCTCGATTACCATGTCAACACACAGGCACGGTTGCTGGCTGGCGGGTCAACGGGGGTCATTGTTTTGATCCACGCCTTTGAGATCGATGCCGAACCGAACAGCTATTATCACAGCGGTTTGGAACTGGGCGCGTTGCGGGCGTGCGCAGAACTGGGGATCAGCCTGCACACCAGAACCATCAGCCCGGTGGACCCAGATCGCTATGACAAGATTTCCGAATTGATCACACGGTTGCGCTGTGTGGGGATGATAGTGTCGCCGCCCTTTTCGGATGACGAAGCCATGGTGCAGCGGATAGTTGAAGCGAAATGCCCATTGGTCTGTATTTCGGCGGGCCCGCGCGTGCAAAGCATGACAGCATCGGTGGGCATGGATGATAGAGCCGCTGGTTATGCCTTGGCACAGCATATTCTGGGCCAAGGGCATCGCCACATTGCCTATATCGACGGACCAGAGGGCCATATTTCTGCTGGGCAACGGCTGGTCGGGTTCAGGCGCTGTATCGCCGAAGCCGGGCTGCCCGACGAGGCGCTCCATGTCGAACGCGGTAATTTTACGTTTCGGTCCGGGATTACCATAGCACAGGACATGTTGTCGCGCGCGGGCCGCCCATCGGCACTGGTGTGCGCCAATGATGATATGGCGGCCGGTGCGTTGCTCAGCGCGCACAGGTTGGGGATGAACATTCCCGATGATGTTGCCGTGGCGGGATTCGACGATACGCCGGTTTCCGAAATCGTCTGGCCACCATTGACCACGGTGCACCAGCCCATCCGCCGTATGGGCGCGCGCGCGGTCGAACGCATATTAGAAGCCGTCAACCAAGGCCAGGATGCGTTGGCCCCCGGCTTTGAAGCAATTGCGTTCGAAGTGCTGCCACGTGCGTCAACGCTTGGCACCTGACCCTAGATAATACGAATGCCTGCCCTAGTGCAGTTTGATTGACATTTTAGGCAAATGTGCTTAAGTGAGAATTGGAAGCGCTTCCAATTGACCATAGTCTTAACGAGGGTGCGCACCGTTTTTTTGGGGTCGTGACGACGTATTTTCGTTGTTTTCGCTCTGCATATAGTCCGATTGGGAGGGCATTTGATGACCAAGTTGAGCGCGAAAACCGATTCGCGAGGCGCAGCAATCCGTTTGATGGGTGCCGCTTCGGCAATCGCCATGATGACCATGCTGTCATCGCCCGCCTTTGCACAGGCAACCACACCCGCCGAAGAAGATGCCGGCGAAGACATCGTCGTCACCGGTATTCAGGCGTCGATTGCTAACTCGGTCTCGGTTAAGCGCGAGGAAGTCAGCATCGTCGAAGTGGTTTCGGCCGAAGAAATCGGCAAGCTGCCCGATGTCTCGATCGCTGAATCGATTGCGCGCCTTCCCGGCCTGACCGCACAGCGCGTCGGCGGCCGTGCACAGGTCATTTCGATCCGTGGTCTTGCGCCAGACTTTTCGACGACATTGCTCAATGGCCGCCAACAGGCGAGCTCGGGCGACAATCGCGGCGTCGAGTTTGACCAATATCCCTCAGAACTGTTGCGGCAGGTTGTCGTTTACAAAACGCCCGATGCCAATGTTTCGGGCATGGGTCTGTCGGGAACGATTGACCTTCGCACCGTCCGTCCGCTTGACACCAATGACCGTGTCATTGCGGTAAACCTGCGCGGTGAACTGACGTCGGGTGACCGTTTGAACAGCGACGTTCGTAATTATGGCGGTCGTTTCAGCATCAGCTATGTTGACCAGAATGAGAGCGGGACGCTCGGCTGGGCCATTGGTTATGCGCACCTCGATGCGCCATCGCAGAACCGCCAGTATAAAGCCTATGGCTATGAAACCTTTGGTCAGCAATTTGTCCGCGACCGCATTTCACCAGATAGCGCCGACACCGCGACATTCCTGACGGGTCAGGAAATTGTGGCGACGTCGCGCGAACAGCGCCGTGACGCGGTGATGGGCGTTATCGAATGGCAGCCAAGCGACGCCGTTCATGTAACGACCGACCTGTATTATTCGCGCTTTTCGCAAAATGAAACGCGGCGCGGTGCACAATGGTTCTCGAACGTCTGGGCGGACAATCAGGGGTTCGCAAATGTCGGAACAGCGCTGGTTGGTGGCACCACCGTCGGCGTGACGGGCCGCAACATCGGCGTCGCCCCGATCATCCGCAACGATTATAATACCCGCGACGATGAACTCTTCTCGGCTGGCCTCAATGCCGAGTTCCAGATGACCGAAGACTTAAGCTTCACCGCCGATCTGTCTTACTCGCATAACAGCCGTGACGAGAGCATCACCGAAACCTATGCCGGTGCTTTCACGGGTGCGACGCCAGCGGGCATCAACAATAGCAACCAGAACGCCAATCGCCAGTTTGATACGATCAACTGGGACATCAGCAATCTGGTGTCGGGCAATGGCTACCCAACCTATACCACGGGCCTCAACTATGCCGATGCAGCGCGCATCTCGCTGGGTGATCGCGCGCCATGGGGCGGCTGGGGCCATGACGGCGCGACCAAGGAACCGCATGTCAATGAAAGCGTCTATGCGCTTGATTTGGGGTTCCACTACGACATTGGTGGCAGCTTCTTTGATAGCTTTGACTTTGGCGTAAACTTCACGCACCGCGACAAGGACAAGAATGTCGGCGAGTTTGACCTGATGCTCAAGAACGGCCGCGCGCAAACGCTGGTTGCTTCTCAATATCTGGTGAACCCGACCAACCTTGGCTTTGCCGGGTTTGGCAATGTGCTCAGCGTCAACCTGCCGGCCGCTTTGCCGGTCTATTATGACCGCGTGCAGTTCATCAATAACGACACGTTCGACAAGGCATGGTCGTTTACAGAAGAACTGATCACATTACGGGCGCGTTTGGCGATTGATAATGGCCCATTGCGCGGTAATTTGGGGCTTCAGGTCATCTATGCCGACCAAAACTCGACGGGTAGCGCCATCAACCGGACGCTCAACCCGCGTGTGGTGACGCCCTATACCGACGGCGCTGATTATACCGACTTCTTGCCTAGCTTGAACTTGAGCTATGATCTGGGTGGCGGGCATCGCATCCGCTTTGCGGCGGCACGTCAAGTTGCGCGTCCACGGGTGGATGAGCTTCGCGCCAACTTCCTGCCAAGCTTTGGTAACCCATGCGGCGGCAGCCCGCCCTGCGTTCCCGGGCAAACGGTTAACCCATGGTCGGCGTCGGGCGGCAACCCGAACCTCCAGCCATGGCGCGCCGATGCGGTCGATTTGGCCTATGAATGGTATATCGGTCGGGCAAGCTATCTCAGCATTGGCCTGTTCTACAAGGATCTGCGTAGCTACATCTACACCGATCGCCAAGCCTTTGACTTCTCTGGCCTACCGCTGCCGACGAATGCCGCTTCGATCCCGGCGGGGGTTATCATCAGCCCGATCGGCCAGATCAATCAACCGGCCAATGGCTCTGGTGGTTATATCAAGGGTATCGACATATCGGGTGCGCTTGAGTTTGGCCGGATCGCCTCCTTCCTCGAAGGATTCGGTATTCAGGGGGGCTATTCGATTAACCGCACCAACCTGCACCCGGTGGCCCGTACTGCTACGAATGCGACGGCGGTTCAGGCAACGCGCATTCCGGGTTTCTCGCGTGATACCTATAATATCACCGGTTACTTTGAACGGGACGGCTTCCAGGCGCGCGCCAGCTATCGTGGCCGTGCGGCGTTTAAGGGTGAAGTGACGGCGCTGTTCGCAAGTCGCGGTGTTACGGAAATCTTGGCTGAACATCAGATCGACGCGCAAATCGGTTATACCTTCCAAGAAGGATCGCCGCTCGCTGGATTTGGTATCTTGCTGCAGGCCAACAACATCGATGACTCGCCATATGCTACGCGGCTTGGCACCGATGGCGGTGGCCCCCGGACTGCGGACGGCTCGTTCCTTGGCCAAGATTATGAAACCTACGGAACGCAATATTTGTTTGGTTTCAGCTATCGCTTCTAAAAACTCTCATGGATGGCGCGCGCTCCGGCATGCGCCATCCGCCTGGGAAGGCGAAGGCGCCCTCGGGTCGCGCATTACTCTTACGTCCTATAAAACATAGAAGGGTCTGCCTGTGCATGCTGTACGGATTGGAATAGCTGCGCTCGCAGCAGCTTCTGTGGTTGGCTTTGGCGCACTGGTTGCCACCAGTGTTGCACAATCAACGCCGGCGAATAGTAGCGGACAAAATCTTGCATCATGGCCGCGCCGCGCTGCGCCGCGCGCTGACGCTGCGCTCGAAGCCCGCGTCGCTGCGATTGTTGCAGGCATGACGTTAGAGCAAAAAATCGGGCAGATGACACAGCCCGAAATCCGCTACATCACCCCCGATCAGGTGCGTAGCCATTATATCGGTTCGATCCTCAACGGCGGCGGGGCGTGGCCCGCGATGAACAAACACGCCAGTCCGGCCGAATGGGCGGCGCTCAGCGGGCAATATTACCGCGCGTCGATGTCCACCGATATGGCAACACAGGTTCCGATCATCTGGGGTATCGACGCCGTTCACGGCAATAATAATGTTTATGGCGCGACTTTGTTTCCGCACAATATCGGGCTTGGCGCGGCGCATGATCCCGCGCTTATCCGCCGCATCGCCGCCAGCACGGCGCGGGCGGTTCGCGCGACGGGCATCACTTGGGCGTTCGCACCAACATTGGCCGTCGTGCAGAATGAGCGCTGGGGCCGCAGTTATGAGAGTTTTTCGTCCGACCCTGCTTTGGTACGCACTTATGCCGAACAATATGTTCGCGGGTTACAGGGCACGTTGGGCGGCGCGAACAGCGTGCTGGCGACTGCAAAGCATTTCATCGGTGACGGCGGCACGACGGGGGGCGATGACCAAGGCAATGCGCAGGTCGGTGAGCGGGAACTTATCCGCACCCACGCGCAGGGCTATTACGGTGCGCTAGCCGCCAATGTGCAGACGGTGATGATTTCCTATAACAGCTGGCACGACACGCAAAGCGGGCATGATTTCGGTAAAATGCACCGCAACCGCTATTTGATTACCGACGTGCTGAAAGGGCGGATGGGCTTTGACGGGCTGGTCGTGTCCGACTGGGATGCGATTGAACAAGTGCCCGGCTGTGCCAAATCGCACTGCCCGGAGGCGATCAACGCTGGCATCGACCTCATCATGGTGCCCGAGCAGTGGGAAGCATTTATCGCCAATACGGTGGCTGATGTCCACGCCGGGCGTATCGCGATGAGCCGGATTGACGACGCCGTTTCGCGCATTATCCGCGTCAAACTGCGTTCGGGCTTGTTCGACAATAATCCTGCGGTTCAGGCGGAGCAGCTGCCCGCGAACGCTATCGCCGATGCGGCATTGGCCGAGGAGGCTGTGCGCAAGTCGCTGGTTTTGCTCAAAAATGATAATATTCTACCCCTTGCTCGCACAGCACGCATACTCGTGGTTGGCAAGGGCGCAGACAGCATGTCTATCCAGTCGGGCGGCTGGTCACGCACATGGCAGGGCACCGAAAATAGCAACGAAGATTTTGCGACGGGCGAGACGCTGCTGAGCGCCATCCGAGATGTCGTGGGTGCGGGCAATGTTACCTATAGCGAAACCGCATCGGGCGTTGACGTGTCGCGTTTTGATGTTGTCATCGCGGTAGTGGGTGAACAGCCCTATGCCGAAATGCGCGGCGATGTCGATTTTCCGGCATCATTGGCGCATAGCGCGCGCTATCCCGAAGATCGCGCTGTGCTCGACGCCGTAACGGGGCGCGGTCCAAAGGTTGTGACCATATTATATTCAGGGCGCACACTTTACGCCAACGACCTCATCAATCGGTCAAACGCCTTTGTCGCGGCTTGGTTGCCGGGCACGGAGGCGAGCGGGATTGCCGATGTCCTGTTCCGTCCCGCTGCTGGGCGACGCGGATATGGCTTTACCGGCACATTATCCTTTGCATGGACAGGGACGCCGTGCGAGGCCAATGGCCGCGCAGCGCTGTTCCCACGCGGCTATGGTTTGCGCTATGGACAGGCCCGCCGTGTCGCGCGCCTGCCAGAAGGAGACACCGCCGCGACGTGCAACTGATTGCCCAAGGCATCATGCCTTGCCGTAATCATAGCAACTAAGTGATGGGGTGCGAATAGTGTCAGAGAAATCTATAAAAACCATATTGGTTGTGGGCGGCGGATCGGCTGGCTGGATGGCGGCGGCGATGTTCGCGCATCTGTTTCAGGGGATGTATCGCATCCGCTTGGTCGAATCCGAAGAGATCGCCACCATAGGCGTCGGCGAAGCGACGATCCCCGCGATCAAGAAGTTCAACGAGTTGCTGGCGCTGGATGAAGCGAAGTTCATGCGCGACACCCAAGGGTCGTTCAAACTGGGCATCCAGTTCACCGACTGGCTGCGCAAGGGTGAGAGCTATATCCACGGCTTTGGCGTCATCGGGCAGGATCTAGAGTGGCTGCGCTGTCACCACTATTGGTTGAAACTCAACCAGCTGGGCAAGGCGTCGGACTTTGCCAATTATTCGATCAACACGGCGGCCTGTGCCACTAACAAGTTCATGCGCGCGCAGCCTAATATGGCCGAAAGCCCGTTGGGGCATATCGCCCATGCCTATCATTTTGATGCGGGTCTCTATGCCAAATTCTTGCGCGGCTATGCCGAGGATCGCGGGGTTGAGCGGACCGAGGGCAAGGTGGTCGATGTCGCGCTGGACGGCGAAGATGGCTTTATCAAGTCGGTCACGCTGGAACGCGGCGAAGTAATAGAGGCTGATTTCTTTGTCGATTGCACGGGCTTTCGCGCGCTGTTGATCGGTGAGGCATTGAAAACCGATTATGTTGATTGGAGTCATTGGTTGCCGTGCGACCGTGCGCTCGCCATGCCGTGCGCGCGGTCCGACAATTTCACGCCTTACACACGCTCTATCGCGCATAGCGCTGGCTGGCAGTGGCGTATTCCGTTGCAGCATCGCACCGGCAACGGCCATGTCTATGCCAGCGCGTTTATGGGCGATGACGAGGCGGAGACTATCCTGCGCGCGAACCTTGACGGCGAAGTGCTGGGCGACCCGCTCAAGGTGCGCTTCAAAACCGGCAAACGGCGCAAGGTTTGGAACAAAAATTGCATCGCGGTGGGGCTCGCTGCGGGCTTTGTCGAACCGCTGGAATCGACGGCGCTTTTCCTGATCCAATCATCGGTCATCCGCCTGATCCGCCTGTTCCCCGATGGTGGTTTCGAACAAGCGAATATCGACGAGTTTAACCGCCAAACCGATTTTGAATATGAGCGTATCCGCGATTTCATCATCTTGCATTACAAGGCAACCGAACGCGACGACAGCGCGTTCTGGAACTATGTCCGCACGATGGATGTGCCCGACACGCTGCAGCGTAAATGGGACTTATTTGCCGCCAATGGCCGCATCTTCCGCGAGGATGAGGAATTATTCGGCGAAGAAAGCTGGATTCAAGTGTTCCTAGGGCAGGGGGTCATTCCGCGCAGCTATGATCCGCTTGTCGATTTAAAGAGTGTGCCGCAATTGGTCCAATATCTGGGCAATATCGAAAATGTGATCGCCAAATGTGTCGATCGCATGCCGACACACGCGACCTTTGTCGAAAAATATTGTAACGCGGCTCCGTGAACCCCGCCGCTCTCCTCCCCCGCGCTCGATCAACTCCATCGCTTGCTGGCCATATGGTCCGTAGTGCGATGGTCGGTGCGGCAATGCTGGCGCTGGTGTCGTGCGGTGGCGGCAGCGCGGGCGGCGGGGGCGGCGTCATTTCGCTCCCCAACCCGACACCAGCGCCTACGCCAACCCCTATTCCGGTTGCGCAGGCACCGCTGGCGCGCAGCTTTGTGACCAGTGCGGACGGTGCGCGGCGGCTTGACCCTGTGACCATGGGGGAATGGACTGTCGCAGCGCCAGTGGCTGGCACTATCATTCAGGTGGATCCCGCACAGCGTTTTCAGACGATAGCGGGCTTTGGTGCGGCGATAACCGACAGTTCGGCTTGGTTGATACAGCGCCAGATGAACGCAGCGCAGCGCGACGCGCTCATGGCGGACCTGTTTGGGCCATCGCCCGGTATTGGCCTAGGCGCAACGCGGCTGACCATCGGCGCGTCCGATTTTTCGCGCACCCATTATAGCTATGCCGATGGACCATTGGGGACGCCGACCGATCTTTCTCCGGTTGATGTCGATGTGCTGCCAACCGTGCGCGCCGCGCGTGCGCTCAACCCACAATTGACGATCATCGCGTCGCCGTGGAGCGCGCCCGCGTCTATGAAGTCGAGCGGACGCTTGATTGGCGGCACCTTGAATGCGGCCGCCTATCCCAATTTTGCGGGCTATTTGCGTGATTATCTGGTCGGCATGGGCGCGCGCGGGGTGACGATTGATGCTTTGACTATCCAGAATGAGCCGGATTTTGAACCGGGCGATTATCTCGGCATGCGGCTGGGTGCGGCGCAGCGCGCTGATTTCGTGGCTAACCATTTGGGGCCGTTGCTGCGCCATGATGGGTTGACGACACAATTGCTCGAATGGGACCATAATTGGGACCAGCCACAGCAACCCGCTGCGGTGCTCCGCAACGCCGCTGCGGCGCAATATATTTCGGGCGTGGCGTGGCATTGCTATGCCGGTGATGTTTCGTCGCAATCGACCGTGCAACGCGAATTCCCTGACAAGGATGTGTGGTTTACCGAATGTTCCGGCGGCAGCTGGGATAGCGATTTTGGCAGCAGCTTGGGCTGGATGACGCGCAACCTCATCATTGGTACGACGCGCAACTGGGCGCGCGGCGTGGTGATGTGGAATATCGCGCTCGATGAGAATAGCGGTCCGCATCTGGGCGGGTGCGGCAATTGCCGGGGCGTTGTGACGATTGACAGCCGCACTGGCGCGGTGACCCGAAACGTCGAATATTATGTGCTGGCCCACGTCAGCCGCTTTGTCCGGCGCGGCGCGGTTCGGGTGGCGTCTGATACCGGCGTTGGCGGTCTGGATAGCGTGGCGTTCCGCAACAGCGATGACGGCTCCATGGTGCTGGTGATGGCCAATAGTTCTGCAGCCACTCAAGCCTTTCATGTCCGCTTTGCGGCGCGACAGTTCGCTGCTACGCTCAGCGCTGGCGCAGTGGCAACCTATGTGTGGGATGTGCCAGCGCCGTAACATGGGGCAATGACGCTGTGCCGCTGCGTAATTTCGGTCTTTCTACGGCATTCCTATCGGTAACGACGCTGTTCTTTGCGTGGGGGTTCATCACCTCAAACAATGACCCGTTGATTGCGTCGCTCAAGGCCAGCTTTGACCTTAGCTATACCGATGCGTTGATGACGCAGCTTGTGTCCTTTGCCGCTTATGGTGTCATGGCGTTACCGGCGGCGACTTTGCTTAATCGCGTCGGCCCCGTGCGCGCAATCTTGCTCGCACTTGCTTTGATGATGACCGGGTGCCTGTTGGTGCAGGGCGTCGCGCAATTTCAAAACTATATGCTGATCCTCGCGGCGTTATTTGTGCTGGGCGTGGGGATTACGACGTTACAGGTCGCTGCAAACCCGTTGGCAGCCGCATTGGGGACACCGGAGAAAAGTCATTTCAGGCTCACTTTTGCGCAAGGTTTCAACTCGCTTGGTGTCGTCCTTGGGGTCAATTTTGGCTCAAAAATCATGCTCGGTGAGGAAGTCATGAAGTCGGGCCATGCGCCAATCATTGATGCTGCGGGGCGCGCACTGGCTCTGGAGGCTGTGTCTCACGCATTTTTGATCATCGCCATATTGCTGGCACCGCTCATGCTATTCATCTGGTGGTCGCGGCGGACAATTGATGCTGCTGCGCGTGACATTGGCGGCACGCGCGGTGATCCTGTGCTGGCAGCGCTACGGTCAAAATGGGCTTTATTGGGCGCGCTCGCCATTGGGTTATATGTTGGAGCCGAGGTGTCGATCGGCAGCATCATGATCAATTTTCTCAACCAGCCGCATGTGCTTGGCCTGCCGCTTGAAACCGCTGGGTTTTACCTCGCCAACATCTATTGGATGGGGGCGCTCATCGGGCGATTTGCCGGGAGCTATTTGTTGACGCGAATAGCCGCGCCAAAATTGCTGATGGGCGCGGCAGGCGTTGCTGCTTGCCTATGTGCAACAGTGTTACTTACCGATGGAGTCGTCGCGGCGTCATCAGCATTGGCGGTGGGGCTGTTTAACTCGATCATGTTCCCGACGATCTTCACAATCACGCTGGAACGATCGGGCGTATCGCAATCGTCAACATCGGGGCTGCTATGTCTTGCCATCGTTGGCGGTGCCGCACTTCCCTATGCCGTTGGTAAGTTTGCCGACAATGCCAGCCTGATATTGGCTTTTGTCGTGCCGATGGCGGCCTATGCGATGATTGCAATCTTTGCTGTGATGGCGTCGCGGATTAGCGTTGTCCACAAAGCCAGTCTCACCGCCTAAATTGCTCGTTGATCCATGCATAGAGCGCTGGGTCGGCATAGGTCTGTGTCCAGCTGTCATGCCCGACCCCGGGATAGAGGGTGATGCGCGCGTGTCCGCCACCACAGGCGCGAATGGCGTCGACCATTGCGCTGCTACCGCTAGCAGGCACGACAGCATCGTCTCCGCCGTGAAAGGCCCAGACAGGCGTGTCGCGTAGCGCGCAGGCCGCCGCCGGGTCGCCGCGACCTGCGATAGGCACCACAGCGGCAAAGCGTTCGGGGTGCGCCGATGCCCAGCGCCAGCTAGCGTGCCCGCCTGAGCTAAGCCCGCTCAGCACCATGCGGCGCGCATCAATGCGCACCAAGTGTTGCGCATGCGCCAACGTTGCTTCGAGCCGCTCTATGTCCCAATCACCGCCCACCTCAAGCTGCGGGGAGAGTGTTATGAACGGGAAGTCGGTCTGTGTTTGAACAAGCCGAGGAGGGCCATGAACGGCAACAAGGCGGATGTCGGTGCCGCGCTCACCCGATCCATGCAGGAATATCATCAGCGGCAGCCGCGCGCGACCACGGCGCTGATAATTGGCCGGAACGAACAAGAGATAGGGATAGGTTGTCGCGGACGCAGGGATCGATATTTGCTGGCCGGGTTGCGCAGCGGGTGGGCAGGGCGGTCCCAACTCCAGATCAGCCAGCACGGGATAATGATCGGAAATCATCCGCCCCTCGACATTTTGCGCCATCACCGCAGTGCGGCTCACGCGCACGCTATCCCCCACGAGGATATGGTCGATGGTCGGGGCATTGGTGGGTTGCAGCTGAAAAGCATTAAAGGTGCCGGTGGGGCCGAACGGAGCCGTCAGCGATGCAACGCGGCTATCGCGCAGACGTGCTGTCGTCTGAGCGGGGTCAATCAGAGCCATCATCGCCGCGCTGTCAATCGTGGTGTTGAAATCCCCCAGCATGACCAAATGTTCACCGCTGCGCGCATTGTCGGCCAGCCATTGACGGAGCAGTAGCCCTGATTGGCGGCGCGCCTCTACTCCCACATGGTCCCAATGCGTATTGACCGCTAATATCGTCTGGCGACCAACCTTGGTGCGCAGCCGCACCCACGTGGCGACGCGGGGGAACGCGGCATCCCACCCTATGCCCGTAATATCCGGCGTCGGCGATAGCCAGAATGTGCCGCTGTCCAGCAGGTCAAATCGTGTGCGGTCGAACCCGATGGGCGATGATTCGCCCACATCGCGGCCCGCCGCACTGCTCGCGTCACGGCCATCGCCGATTATCTGATAGGCGGGCAGGTCGCGTATGATGTCGCGCTTTTGGCTCGGCACCACTTCCTGAAAGCCAAAAATATCGGGGCGCAGCCAGAGTATCTGATCGGTCAGCCACGCGCGCCTGTGCGACCAGCTATTTGCCTCGTCTGCGGGGGTGTCGAGCCGAATGTTATAGGTCATGGCGCGAACCGGGCGGACATCACAAGCACTGGTGGCGGCGCTGACGTGCGACGCTATGAGCGCCATAGCTAAGGCCATTGCAGCGCCAATTTTGCGAAACATGTGTTGAATGTCCATTGGCGGAACGTGAGGAAGAGAAGCCGTTTTTGCAAGCGCTACTTTGCGCCTGCTAAGGTCGCAGCGCGACGGCCCAGATTAAAAGTAAATAAACCATATTGGGCTATATTTCATGCAACATCGGTCTGCTAATTTGGCAGGATGTAGGGATAAGAAATCGTGGCCTTCTATAACGTCTTGAAATCCAATAGCTCTGGCAAAGGGGACAAAGGATCTGATGGCGGACGTGTGGCAATTATCAAGCAGAGGGACACCGCGCGCCGCCTCGAATTGCTTGATGATTTCGAGCAAGCCGGCATCGGCTGGATATGGGCTACAGATCAGCTCGGTCGATTGATCTATATTTCGGAAAATGCCGCCGCGCAATTGGGCCATTCGGCCGACGCGTTATTGGCACAATCGCTAACAGAGTTGTTCGAGGTTGATACCGCAAATCCTGATGCCAAATCTGATCGGCCGCTGAAATTCCTTCTCGCCGCAAACAAGAGGATCGTCGATCTGGTTGTCCGATTTGCAGGGCAAGGCGAGCGTTCGGACGTGAATAAAAACTGGTGGATGATTACGGGGCATCCAAAGTTCGACGCGGGCGGCAATCTGGTGGGTTATCGTGGCAGTGCCAAGGATGTCACCGTTGAATATGAACGGAAACTGGCGGATAGTGTGCTGGCCGAATATGACTCGCTGACCGGTCTTGCCAATCGCCATAGGATGGCAAGGCGCCTTGATGCGACTCTGGCGGCCTTTCAACAGACCAAACGCAGCTGTGCGTTGGTCATGCTTGACCTTGATCGGTTCAAGCATGTCAATGACACGATGGGCCACCCGGCTGGCGACATATTGCTCAAAATTGTCGCGCAGCGCCTGAACAGAATTGTCGGCAAACGCGGCGAAATAGGTCGGCTGGGCGGTGACGAATTTCAGATCATATTACCCGATATAGAGGATCGCGGCGCCTTAGGCGAGTTGGCGAGCAAAATCGTCCAACTCCTCTCCCAGCCCTATCCGATCGACGATAAGCATGCGCTGATAGGCGCATCGGTCGGCATCGCCATTGCGCCCTATGACGGCCTTGATCGCGACGAACTGACCCGCAATGCCGACCTAGCCCTCTATGCCGCGAAAAATGGCGGGCGCGGCCAGTTTCGTTTCTACTCCGACGACCTGAAGGATGCGGCGGCAGAGCGTCAAAGCATGGTCGATGACCTGCGTGAGGCGTTGGCAAAGAATGAACTGGACCTCCATTACCAGCCTGTCGTTAGGGTTAGCGATAATGTTGTCGTCGGCTGCGAGGCGCTGTTGCGGTGGGACCATCCCGATCGCGGTAGCATCAGTCCAGCAACATTTATTCCGTTGGCTGAGGAGTCCAACCTCATAAACCAACTTGGCGAATGGGCGCTACGCCGTGCTTGCGGGGATGCTGTAAAATGGCCCGCGACAGTGCGCGTTGCCGTCAATGTTTCGGCGGTGCAATTTGCCAATGACCAGTTTGTTCAGGCCGTTAGGGAAGCCTTGGTGCACAGCGGCCTTGAGCCGTCACGGTTGGAATTGGAATTGACGGAAAGCGTTTTTCTGAACGATAGCGAAACAACCGAAGATGTGTTCAGGCAGTTGAAACGGCAGGGCGTATCGCTCGCTCTCGATGATTTTGGAACCGGCTTTTCTTCGTTAAGTTACTTGCGGTCCGCCCCGTTCGACAAGATCAAAGTTGATCGCAGCTTTGTCGATTCATGTACACAAAATGGCGATAATAGCAGCAAAATTATCGCGGCTATCATCGGGCTTGCCGAAGCATTGGGGATGGAAACAACGGTCGAAGGTGTGGAGGCTTTTGATCAGCTGGAACTGGTGTGTTCAAAAGGTGCCAAATATGTTCAAGGCTGGATTTATACAAAAGCATTGCCGATAGACCAGTTGCTTGAGTGGATGCAGTCGAGTGATTACACAATCACACCCAGCGGGCCGGACCGCTATCGCCCCGAACGCCGATCGGTGTTTCGCCGGATCGGCGTGATCCACGAAGATCACCGATACGAAGCCATTGTTCGCGACCTGTCGATTGTCGGCGCTAGAATCGAAGGATTAGTAGGCGTCAGGCAGGGTGAGCAAATGGTGCTGGACCTAGGCAAGGGGCAGTTGGTTGTCGCCACGGTCATCCGGGCCAGCGAAACTGATTTCGGCGTAGAGTTTGAAACGGCTTTGGTCAGCGATGGGGCCGGCGGTTTGTGCACGCGTCATCGAGTGTCCCCATACACATTGGCGGCTGCGGGAATGCCGCTCTGTTCTTTGAGCAGTAGTGGTTATGCACTTCCGCCTCTGGGCGATGGACCGCAAAGCAAGCCTAAGTTCATGGAGGTCACGGTCGCATTGTCGCGCGCTGCATGAATTGCGACAGCCGTGCGATAGTCATTTACGAAAGCACAGTGTCAATCGCACGCAAATAGCGCGCGACGATTTGCGCCATATCTTTATGCACGCCGTCCGACACCAGTTTTCGCCCGCGTTTCCACACGGTGTCGATGCAGCCACTGCGCGCGGTAAACACCCAATTATCAAGCCATTGATCATCCGTGCGGCCGATTAGCGCGCGATGCGTAGCGTTGAGCGTTACGAAATCTGCTGCATGCCCTACTGCCAACCCGGGATCTATTGCCATCGCCCGTGCTCCGCCATGCAGAGCGGCCTCAAATAGTCGCCGGGCTACGGACGGATAAATGTCGCTCGCCAATACATTGCGCGCTTGATGGGCCAGCCTCTGACTATATTCTAGTGCGCGTAATTCCTGTGCCGGATCAATTAAAATATTGGAATCTGTGCCAATTCCGAAATATCCGCCGGATTGAAGAAACTGACGCGCAGGGAAAATACCATCTCCCAAATTAGCTTCGGTAATCGGGCATAGCCCGGCAACGGCACCGCTTGTGGCCAGCGCCTCGGTTTCCGCCACAGTTATATGTGTTGCATGAATCAGGCACCATCTGTCGTCCAGATCAGCATGGTTCAACAACCATTCGACCGGACGCTTGCCCGACCAGGCGAGACAATCCTGCACTTCCTTATGCTGTTCAGCGGCATGAATATGGATGGGTCCGCCAGAGCATAGGGCAATAAGATCGGTTAATTGCGCTGACGATACGGCTCGCAAGCTATGCGGCGCGATGCCAAGTCTGTCGCCGTCGGAAAGCATGGAGCGGCATGCGTCATACAGGCGGGTAAAGCCTTCAATATCATTGATAAAACGGCGCTGGCCGTGGGTTGGTGGCTCTTCGCCAAAATTGCTATGGGCATAAAATACTGGAAGCAGTGTCAGGCCAATACCGGTTTCGCGCGCGGCGCTAGCAATACGCGACGCCATTTCCGCCGGATTGGCATAAGCCGCACCATGGGTATCATGATGCAAATAGTGAAATTCGCCGACATGGGTGAACCCCGATTCCAGCATCTCGGCATAGGCCATGGCTGCGACGGCTTCGACATTATCGGGAGATAATCTGTCGAGAAAGCGATACATGATTTCGCGCCAGCTCCAGAAATTATCATGGCCGTTGCCGTCGCTGCACTCGCTTAACCCGGCCATTCCGCGCTGGAATGCGTGGCTGTGGACATTGGCTAAGCCGGGCAAGGCAATCGTATGACGCTCATCATCGCTCTGAGCGGCAGCAGCGAGCTGAATTGAAGTTATCTCGCCATCTGCCACGGTAATGCGCACTTCGCGTTCCCACCCCGAAGGCAGCAGCGCATTGGCAAACCAAAATGCCGACATCATGCTTCCTCTCAACATGTTATATTTTGCCTAGACACAATGAAATCGATCTGCAACGCCACTACTTATGACCCTAGTGTGTGACAGCATGTGGCATAATGCCCGGTTGCTCCCGATGACGCGCGTCGGGGCGATTGAGGATGCCATCGTCGCTTGCCGTGATGGCAAGATAGCCTATGCCGGAGCGCGATCAGATGCTCCACAGATATGTGCAGAACGGGAAATTGATTGCGCGGGCATGTGGATAACGCCCGGCTTTATCGATTGTCATACGCATCTGGTTTACGCCGGCAACCGGACGCACGAGTTTGAGCAGCGCTTTGCGGGTGCAAGCTATGAAGAAATCGCCCGTGCTGGCGGCGGCATCCTTTCCACCATGAAGGCCACGCGATCGGTAAGCGAGGACGACCTTGTTCGCGCTGCCCTGAGGCGGTTGGATGCGATGTTCGACAATGGAATGACAACGATAGAGGTTAAATCGGGTTACGGCTTGTCGCTCGACTCCGAGTTGAAAATGCTGCGCTCTATTCGCAGGCTGGCCGCGACCAGAGCGGTGACGGTCAAGGCCAGCCTGTTGGCTGCACATGCGTTGCCGCCTGAATATGCGGGTGATGCCGATGGATATATCGCGCATATTTGCGATACCATTATCCCGGCCGCAGTTGCGGGGGGGCTCGTCGATGCGGTCGATGGGTTTTGCGAAACGATCGGTTTTTCATCTGCGCAGATGGAACGCGTCTTTCAAGCGGCGAAGGCGCACGGATTGCCGATTAAACTTCATGCTGAACAATTGTCGAACTCCGGCGGCGCTGCACTTGCCGCCCATTATGGTGCCCTCTCCGCCGACCATCTTGAGCATCTCGATGATGCAGGTATCGCGGCCATGCAAAAAGCAGATAGCGTTGCGGTGCTATTGCCCGGGGCCTATTATTTTACGCGGGAAACCAAGGTGCCGCCAATTGCAAAATTGCGCGCGGCTGGTGTGCCCATGGCATTAGCAACCGATTGCAATCCTGGCACTTCACCGCTCACATCGCTATTGATGGCGATGAATATGGGGGCGACATTGTTTCGTCTGACGAGTGAAGAATGCCTAGCCGGGGTTACGCGCCATGCCGCCCGCGCGTTGGGGATGCTCGATCAGGTAGGAACGCTGGAGGTGGGCAAGCAATGCGACCTAGCGATATGGGCAATCGAGCAGCCTGCCGATTTGGTTTACAATCTCGGTGCACGGCCGCTTTATAGGCGTATCTGGAGGGGCCAATGACCATCATTATCCAGCCGGGCTGCGTGTCGCTCGATGATTGGCGGCTGATTTATCAGGGGAAAACGCCGGCTATCAACACAGACAGTCATGGTAAAATCGTCGCAAGCGCACAGGCCGTGGCGCGGATACTTGCCAAGCAAGAACCTGTTTACGGTATCAATACTGGTTTTGGCAAATTGGCGAGCGTCCGAATTAGCGATGATGATCTGTTGACGCTGCAACGCAACATTGTGCTGAGCCATGCCGCCGGGGTGGGAGAGGCCATGCCTATCCCCATCGCGCGGCTGATGATGGCTTTGAAACTCGCCAGTCTGGCGCAGGGGGCGTCCGGCGTTCAGTTAGCGACGGTAGATTTGCTTGGCGCACTGCTGGCCAAGGGTTTAACCCCCGTCATTCCCGCACAAGGATCGGTCGGCGCATCGGGTGACCTAGCTCCGCTCGCTCATATGGCCGCAGCGATGATTGGTGCGGGGGAGATATGGGTTGGCAACACCCGTTTGCCCGCGATGACGGCGCTGTCGGACTATGGGCTGGAACCCTTGACGTTGGGGCCAAAGGAAGGATTGGCTCTGCTCAACGGCACGCAGTTTTCATGCGCCTATGCGCTGGCTGGCCTATTTGAGGCAGAGCGATTATTTTGTTCGGCATTGATAACTGGCGCGCTCTCGACAGAAGCCGCCAAGGGATCGGACGCACCCTTTGATCCGCGTATCCATGTGCTCCGTGGGCATAAGGGCCAGATTGAAACCGCCGCCGCGCTTCGTCACTTGATGCATGGATCGGCGATCCGAGCATCGCACTATGTAGGCGATACCCGCGTTCAAGACCCCTATTGTTTGCGCTGCCAGCCCCAAGTGATGGGAGCTATACTCGATATGCTGCGCGCGGCTGCCGCGAGCTTGCTTATCGAAGCCAATGGAGTTTCCGATAATCCGCTGATTATTGCAGAGAGCGATGAAGCATTATCTGGCGGCAATTTTCATGCCGAGCCAGTGGCCTTTGCGGCTGATATGATTGCGATGGCGTTATGCGAAATTGGCTCGATAGCAGAACGCCGTGTTGCGATGTTAGTGGATCCAGCTTTGTCGGGCTTGCCCGCATTTCTAACACCACGGCCCGGCCTCAATTCCGGTTTCATGATCCCGCAGGTCACTGCAGCTGCGCTGGTTTCGGAGAATAAGCAACGCGCCTATCCCGCGAGCGTCGATTCAATACCGACATCGGCCAATCAGGAGGACCATGTCTCGATGGCAGCGCACGGTGCGCGGCGGCTGCTGGGCATGGCTGATAATGTCGCGGCAGTGCTGGCAATTGAGTATCTGGCGGCAGTGCAAGGTTGCGATTTTCACGCACCGATAAGATCAAGTGATGCACTCGAGAGTGCGCGGTCCTTACTCCGATCAGTTGTTCCATCGCTCGAAGAAGATCGTTATTTTCACCCAGACATAGGTCATGCCCAACGGCTCATCACGTCGGGCGCGCTGGCGGCATTGGCAGAATTGCCGAGTCTGACGTGACCGATTGGCTGTCCATCAGACAAGGCAATGAACCGCTGATTATCAGTATCCCGCATGCGGGCTTGCTGATTCCCGATGACGTTCATGGGCTGCGATCATTGGGCTTGGCACTGCATGATGCCGATCACCATATCGATAGGCTCTATGCCTTTGCGTCCATGCTGGGGGCCACGATAGTCACAAGCGCGGTTTCTCGCACAGTGATTGACCTCAACCGCGACCCATCCGGCCAGTCGCTCTATCCAGGGCAAACCACTACCGAACTTTGTCCGACGACTTCATTTGATGGCGACCCGCTTTATGGCGACAGCTCTGTGCCCGACGCCCCGGAAATCGAACGGCGACGCGCGACCTATTTTGATCCGTATCACGCGGCATTGCTGGCGCAAATTAACCGCCTCCGCGCGGCCTATCCGGCAGTTGTTCTCTATGATGCGCATTCGATCCGAAGCCATGTCCCGCGCTTGTTTGATGGCGAACTGCCGCAATATAACATAGGCAGTTTTGATGGCGCTAGTTGTGCCGAGGCGTTGAGCGATGCCATTTCATCGGCTTGTGCCCCGGACAGTCTGGTCGTCAATGGCCGTTTCAAGGGCGGGTGGATTACGCGGCATTATGGTGCACCATCAAACGGAATTCATGCTGTGCAAATGGAACTGGCAATCAGGGGATATGCCGATGAAAATACTGTCTGGCCGCCGCCATGGGACGCTGCACGTGCAGCGCCCATGCAGGCAAAACTCCACCCCATTCTGGGCAGCTGCATAGCATTTGCGAAGGGCCAGTAATGATCCGCATTGATAATAGCCGCATCGTCCGCGCTCCGCGTGGCAATATCCTTTCCGCTAAGAGTTGGCTGACCGAAGCGCCCATGCGAATGCTGATGAATAACCTTGACCCTGATGTCGCCGAAGACCCTGCGTCGCTCGTGGTCTATGGCGGCATAGGCCGCGCTGCGCGCAACTGGGAATGTTATGATCAGATCGTCGCGACGTTGAAGCAGCTGGAGGATAATCAAACACTTCTGGTCCAATCCGGAAAACCGGTCGGCGTTTTTCGCACGCATGCGGACGCACCGCGTGTGCTGATCGCCAATTCCAACCTTGTTCCAAAATGGGCGACCTGGGATCATTTTCACGAACTCGATCGTGCTGGATTGATGATGTATGGCCAAATGACTGCGGGGTCATGGATTTACATCGGCAGTCAGGGCATCGTTCAGGGAACCTATGAAACTTTTGTTGAAATGGGCCGCCAACATTATGGCGGCGACCTGTCTGGCAAATGGATTTTAACCGGCGGGCTTGGCGGCATGGGCGGCGCACAACCGCTTGCCGCAACGTTGGCGGGGGCTTCGTGCCTGGCCGTTGAGTGTCAGCCATCACGCATCGAGATGCGGCTGCGCACTGGCTATATTGATCGTCAGACGGATAGTTTAGACGAAGCACTTGAGATCATGGCGGCGGCCAAGTCCCCGATTTCTGTTGGGCTATTGGGCAATGCTGCCGATGTTTTTCCAGAAATCTACCGCCGGGGCATTCGCCCAGATGCTGTCACGGACCAGACGTCAGCCCATGACCCGATCAACGGCTATTTGCCACAGGGCTGGACACTCGACCAATGGGCGCGCGCGCGCGAACGCGACCCCTCCAGTGTCGAAAAAGCCGCCAAATCATCTATTGCTGCCCATGTTCGTGCCATGCTTGATTTTGCGGCAGCCGGCGTTCCTACTTTTGATTATGGCAACAATATCCGTCAGGTCGCGCACGATGAGGGTGTGGCCAATGCCTTTGATTTTCCTGGGTTTGTGCCCGCCTATATCCGCCCGCTATTTTGCCGGGGCGTGGGTCCGTTTCGCTGGGTGGCACTATCTGGCGATCCTGAGGATATTTATAAAACAGATGCCAAGGTGAAGGAGCTTATCCCCGATGATCCGCACCTGCACAAATGGCTCGATATGGCGCGAAAGCGGATTCATTTTCAAGGGCTACCAGCGCGTATCTGTTGGGTTGGGCTGGGCCAACGTCATCGGCTGGGCCTGGCATTCAATGACATGGTCAAAAATGGAGAGTTAAAGGCACCGATTGTGATCGGCCGGGACCATCTGGACTCTGGTTCGGTTGCCAGCCCCAATCGTGAGACGGAGGCGATGAAGGACGGGTCCGATGCTGTGTCTGACTGGCCGATGCTCAACGCGTTGTTGAACACAGCGTCGGGTGCGACATGGGTGTCGTTGCACCATGGTGGCGGCGTTGGCATGGGCTATTCGCAACATAGCGGAATGGTCATTGTCGCCGATGGCAGTGATGATGCCGCGCGCAGGCTAGAGCGCGTATTATGGAATGACCCCGCGACGGGTGTGATGCGCCATGCGGATGCCGGTTATGATACTGCGCTCGATTGCGCCCGGGAAATGGGGTTGGATTTGCCAGCTATTCTGTAAAACGGATAGCGGCGGTGGGTCGATGGTGGCGCACCCAAGAGGATTCGAACCTCTGGCCTCTGCCTTCGGAGGGCAGCGCTCTATCCAGCTGAGCTATGGGTGCATGGCACATGGCCTTGTGAGCGCGCGTCTAGCAAAGCCGCGCGACTAGGGCAAAGACTAATCGCTTGGCCAATTGAGCCGATTTTCGCTATGGCGACCGTATGAACCGCACTGTCACCGTCGCCGCGCTCCAGCTTGCCCTTGGGCAAAGCGAGCAGACCAATATCGCCGACGTCACGCGGTTAGTAAGGGAAGCCGCTGCACGCGGCGCGGCAATCATCCTGCCGCCCGAGCTGTTTGAAGGGCCATATTTCTGCAAGGTCGAGAATGAGGGCGAGTTCGCCCGCGCGCGGCCACTGGCTGAGCACCCAAGTGTTTTGGCGATGCAGGCGCTGGCGGCGGAGCTTTGCGTGGCCATCCCCACCAGTTTTTTCGAACGCGACGGCCCGCATCATTATAATAGCCTGGCGATGATCGGCCCCGATGGCGCCGTGATGGGCGTCTATCGCAAAAGCCACATTCCCGACGGGCCGGGTTATGAGGAAAAATATTATTTCCGCCCCGGCAACACGGGCTTTCGCGTCTGGGATGTTGCCGATGTCAAGGTTGGCGTTGGTATCTGCTGGGACCAATGGTATCCCGAATGCGCGCGGGTTATGGCATTGATGGGCGCAGACATGCTGTTTTACCCGACCGCTATTGGGTCAGAGCCGCATGATCCGACACTCGATACGCGCCTTCCGTGGCGGCGCGCGATGATCGGCCATGCGGTTAGCAATGTCATGCCGGTGATTGCCGCCAACCGCATCGGGGATGAGGGCGGCCAGCGTTTCTATGGCACCAGCTTCATCGCCGATGAGTGGGGCGAAATCATCGCCGAGCTTGGCGATGATGAAGAAGGCGTCATCACCGCGACGCTCGACCTTGATCGGGCGACAAAGAACCGCGCGGGCATGGGCTTTTTCCGCGATCGTCGGCCAGAACTTTATGCGCGGATAGCCGAGGATGTTTAACGCCCCTTCGGCGGCTCCATTACCTTGCCCTTAAAACCGCACTCGGCGGCCACTGGGCAGCGCCAGCATTCGGGCGCACGCGCCTTGCAGGTATAGCGGCCAAGCAGGATCAGCCAGTGGTGCGCATGGACGCGGAACGGCGCGGGCACGCATTTTTCCAGCGCCTTTTCGACCGCGCCAACGGTCTTTCCGGGGGCAAGGCCGGTGCGGTTGGCAACGCGAAACACATGAGTATCGACCGCGAAAGTCTCCGCCCCGAATGCACAGTTCATGACGACATTGGCGGTCTTGCGCCCGACACCGGATAGAGCCTCCAGCGCGTCGCGGTTCGCGGGCACTTCGCCTCCATGATCGGCGATCAGCGCCTCTGATAAAGCAATGACATTTTTGGCTTTGGTATTGAACAGGCCGATGGTCTTGATGTGGCTTTTGAGCCCATCTTCGCCCAGCGCGACCATCTGGGCGGGCGTCGTCACCTCGGCGAACAGCGCACGTGTTGCCTTGTTGACCCCGATGTCGGTCGATTGCGCCGACAGCACCACCGCGACCAGCAGCTGATAATGGTTGCCAAAGGCAAGTTCGGTTTCGGGTGAGGGGTTAAGTTCGGCCAGCTTGCGGAAAAACTCGAATGTCGCGGCGCGGTTCAACAGCAATCCCAAGAATATGCGACACGGGTAAAATCTCGGCGGGCAAGGTCTGCGCTATGGATCATGAATACCGCTTCGCCCACATCCCCCCATAGCACTGCATCGTCAGATGTCAGCCTCAGCAGGACGTGGTCGTAATCGGCAAAATCTGCCTGATAGCGAATGTCGCTCTGAGTGAAGGCGGGATAGCCTCCGGTCTGATGGCGTAACGGACGTTCGAGTTCTTCACTTTCCACAAAGCGTTCAAGAGTCGCGATATCGTATTGCTTGTAGAGATCATTGACCCGTAGTTCTGCATCCTTAATCGATTGGTCGATCCAATCCTCGAAAGGCTGCGGGTGGAGCGCGAGACCGCCATTGCGAACACCCGCCTTCATGAACGGCGAGAAGTCGCTAAAGGGCGCACCGCCAAGCTCTTCCAGCGGGGGTGGCTGGTGCAGTGCCCCAGTTGATTCGGTATCGCACCAGCGAATGAGTGCGCTGCCGTTCAGTAGGTTATCAAAATCGGCACCAAAGAGATCGTCGCGCCCAATGAAAAACTGGATGATACCGTCATTCGGATAGCCCGTCAGTTCCCTGCAATCGACACAGTCAAGCTGGGCAAGGAATTCAAGCGGGGTGTTTTGCTTGTCTAGGGGCCAATTTTCGTCATCGGTCAGCCAAGCTGGGCCGCCTAACCGTGATCCAGTCTTACCGATAGGTCCATCCGGATTGGGAATGAGTGCAACCGCCGGCTTTCGCTGAGTGAGAAACCAATCCTTGAATATCTCCAGCTCCGCTTCGGGGAGTGGAGGCTTGGCCGCAGGCCGCAGCGGTCGCTCCGATGCACCCGCCAGGCCGAACAGCCGCTTGAGAAAATCGATCACAGTCCTAAAACCTCATCCATAGTGTAGCGTCCCGTATCTTGCGTTCGAAGCCAGAGCGCGGCTTTTATCGCGCCACGCGCAAAGATGGCGCGGCTCTCCGCGCGGTGGATAAGGGTGATGACCTCGCCTTCGCCCGCAAAGATGACTTCATGATCGCCCGCGACGCTGCCGCCCCTTAGGCTCGCAAAGCCGATGGCTCCCGATGCGCGCGGCCCGCATGCGCCGTCTCTTGCCCGCTCGCTATTACTGCTTAGGTCAATGCCGCGCCCGATCGCCGCCGCTTCGCCCAGCAACAGCGCGGTGCCGCTCGGCGCATCAACCTTGTGCCGGTGATGCATTTCGAGAATCTCGATGTCCCAGTCCGGCCCCAGTGTCGCCGCCGCCTGTTTGACCAGTGCAGCAAGCGCGGTGACGCCCAGCGAGGTGTTTCCCGTTTGCAGCACGGCGATGCGCCGCGCGGCTTCGTCAATCAGCCAGTGGTGGCGTTCCTCCAGCCCCGTCGTGCCGATGACCATCGGGCAATTGTGCATGACTGCGGCACCAAGATTGGTTTCCAGCGCTGCGGGCGTGGAGAAATCGACCAGCACATCGCTGATCGCCGCGAGCGCCGCAACATCGTCATCGCGGTCAACCCCGCCCGCGTGCGATAGACCTGCTTCGGTAATCGCCGCGACCAATGCCGCGCCCATGCGCCCGTTGCTGCCGATAATGCCGATGCGTGTCATACCCCCACTCTAGCGGGCAACGCAGTGTCGCACAATTTCAATCGGCAACCCAATTCCCATGGAAACCCGGCGGGATGCGGTGCGGTAAATGGATGGCCGCTTGCGGCGGGCCGGTGAAATTGGCGGCGTCGAGGATGATCAGATCGGTCGTCTCGTCATTCATGTTGACCACCAAGCCCATATACCAGCCGTCATCTTCGCCGCCTTCTTCCGCTCGTGGCACGAACACAAATTCGCCGGGGTGACGTCCCGGTCCGAAATCATGCGTTTCGCAGCGCCCTTCGACCAAGTCATGGCGATATAGGCGCGTGTCGGCAATCGTCAGATTTTCGGTCGCATATTCGGGTATGGCGACGCACAAGGCATAGCGATAAGGCTGCCCCGTCCGCCGTTCGTCATAGCGCGGAAACTCCTGCGGGCGGTCGTCGATCAGTTTTCGTGCGGCAACGCGCTTTGTGGTGTCGATGGTCCAGCGTTCGAACCGGCTGGACTCGCTGTCGGGGCCATAGTTTGAACGGGCGAACATGCGGTCGTGGGTCACAACATCGACGATGATTTTGCCACTCGCATCAACAAAAGCATTGGCGGGATGAAACACATAACAGGGCTCAACATCGCACCAGATGATACTGCTCGCGCTCGCGTCACGGCCCAGCACGCCGACGCGGGCTTTATGTGCCGGGTTCCATTGATAGGGAAAGGGGTAGCCGGCAATCATCTTGCCCATCGAGAAGGTGACGGGCAGGTCAAACACCAACACATGATCGGCGGTGATGGCGCAATCATGGATGCTGGGGCCATGCTCTACGGATATGACTTCTTCGCGGATGACATGGCCGTCTACATCGAGCACGGTGTGCCACACCTTGTCCATCACGTCGCCCTTGTAACAAATGGCGTGACGTTCCCCCGTGACGGGGCACAGATGGGGGTGGGCTGTGTAACTGTTCGCCAATGTGCCATCGAACTTGTTGTGGGCGATGGTGTCTAGGTTCCGCGATAGCTCAACCGGATTGCCACCCGCCTCGACTATCGCAAAGGTGCGCCCAGCGATGCCGACGACATTGGTGTTCGGCGCGTCGAAATTGGCCTGACGCGGGCCGGGGGGCAGCGCCTCACCCAAGGCAGCACATGCCTCGGCCCCGCGCACCCAACGATTGCGATACCACGCCGCCTTGCCGCCGGATATGGCGAGGCCGTGGACCATGCCTGCGCCAGTGAACCAGTGATAGGCGGCCGGATCGGGCGGGCTGGCCGGGTTGGGTCCGTTGCGTAAATAGCGCCCGTTCAGCTCCGCCGGGATAGTTCCGGTGACGTGCAATTGCCCTAGCGTCACTTCGCTTGTCATCGGTCTGTGGACGCCTATGAGGTAGGGGTGGCCGCCGACGGGTGCTTTGAGCCGTCTGCGATTGACCTTGGCGATCAGCCCTAGTCCACTGGTGACGACCGAACGGATGCTGCTTTCTATTGCACTAGCCATGCTTACTCCTCAATGTCTGGCCAGTAGAGCGTTGGGGAGGGGAGGAGCCTTGCCGCTGGCCTTTGGGGTTTTTTATGTTTACGGTGACAACATGGCGGCAAAAGATAACAGTGTCAACATCGGCGTGAGAAGCACGGAAAGCCGCGCACCCTATCATCATGGCGACCTTGGCGCGGCGTTGGTTCGTGCCGGGATGGCCGCGCTCGATTCGGGAACCAGCGTTGACGATCTGTCGCTGAGGGCATTGGCGCGCACTGTGGGGGTCAGCGCGACCGCCGTCTATCGTCACTTTCCGGACAAGGATGCGCTGTTGTTTGCGCTGGCATTGGCCGGGCTTGACCGCTTGGGCGCGTTGCAACGTGCTGCTGCCGAAGCTGCAGCTTCGCTTGGCGCGCGCGCGGCCTTTTGCGCCAGCGGCGGCGCCTATGTCCGCTTTGCCCTCGCGCACCCTGGGCTATTCCGCCTGATATGGCGGATGGCCCCGTCGGGCGATTTGCTCGGCCAGCCGGTTGAACAAAATCACAATGCCATGGCTAATTTGCGCGCGGGCATTGACGCGGTGCTGCCCGCGCAGGCGACACCAGATGAGCGGCGCAGTGCCGCTCTGACGTGCTGGAGCCTGGTCCACGGGCTGGCCACGCTGGCGCTCGACAAACAGGTGCAGCTGGATGACGCGATGATCGACCGCGCAATTTCGGGGGTGCTCGATCGCTGGGCGGAACGTTAGCCACACCCCGTGCAGCCGGGATCTTTGGGCAGGCGCATCGTGCGCCACGAAGGTTCTAGGCCATCGATGATGTGGAGTTTGCCGATTGCATCATTGCCGAACCCGATGATGATGCGCAATGCCTCTACGGCAGCGAAGCCGCCAACCATGGCGACCATGGCGCCGAGCACGCCCTGTTCAGCGCAGCTGTCGCAATCATCGGGATCGTGCGCATCGCCAACGAAGCAGCGATAACATGGCGCGCCGTCAACCCATCCGGTGAAGGTGCCGACCTGCCCCTGAAACTGCGCGATGGCTGCGGAAACCAGCGGCACGTGCGCGGCGGTCGCGGCGTCGGATACCGCAAGGCGGGTTGCAAAATTATCGCTGCCGTCGATGACCATATCTACGCCGCCCAGCAACGCGGGTAGGTTAACTGCGTCCACCCGCAGCGCCTGCGTTTCGACCATGACATGCGGGTTGAGAGCAGCGATGCGTTCCGCCGCTATCACGACCTTTGGGCGCCCGACATCGCTGGTTGCAAACAGGGTTTGGCGCTGAAGGTTGCTCAAGCTGACCACGTCATCGTCAACGATCCGCATCATGCCAACGCCGCTGGCTGCGAGGGCGGGAATGACCGCACTGCCTATGCCGCCCGCACCGATGATGAGGATGCGCGCAGCCTTTATCTTGGCCTGTCCAACGCCGCCAATATGCGGCAAGACTATGTGGCGCGCATAGCGATCGAGTTCGCTGTCAGTCAGCATTAAATCTAGCGCCCCGTCGAGCCAAACCCACCCGCGCCGCGTGCGGTTGCGTCAAGGCTGTCAACTTCGATCATCGTCGCGCGTTGCACCTGTGCGGGCACCAACTGCGCGATGCGATCGCCGCGTTTGACCTCGAAATATTCGTCACCCAAATTGGCCAAGATCACCTTCACTTCGCCGCGATAATCGCTGTCGATGGTGCCGGGCGTGTTGAGGCAGGTGACGCCGTTTTTGAGCGCGAGGCCAGAGCGCGGGCGCACCTGAACCTCCCATCCAGTAGGGATAGCGAGAGCAATGCCAGTGCAAATTGCGGCGCGCTGTCCGGGTCGCAGCATTAACCCCTCCGCCGCGACGACATCCATCCCCGCCGCGCCATCGCTGGCATAGGCCGGCAGCGGCAAGCCGCCGCCATTGGGCAGCCGTTTGATACGGATGGAGACGGGGGTGAGTGGTTCAGGCGCGGGTGAGGGCATCGGCGACTTTCTCGATAATATGCTTGGCGACGTCGTCCTTGGCCATGCGGTCAAGGCTGTCAACGCCATTTGCCGTAATGATGTGAACCAAGTTGGCGTCGCCGCCCATCGGGTCGGCGGAAACGTCATTGGCGACTATCCAGTCGCATCCCTTGCGCGCCAATTTGGCCTGTGCATGCGCGATGACATTTTCCGTCTCCGCAGCAAAGCCGATGAGCAGGCGCGGGCGATGCGGCGATTTGGCGAGCGTGGCGAGAATGTCCTGATTCTCCGCCAAAGCGAGCGCGGGGATTTTGCCGCTGCCATCCTTTTTAATCTTGGACGAAGCAGGCACTGCCGCGCGCCAATCCGCCACTGCTGCGACCATGATTGCGGCATCGGCGGGCAAAGCGGTATCGACCATATCGGCCATCTCGACCGCGCTTTCTACGTCGATGCGAATGACGCCGGGCGGGGTCGGTAGCGCGACGGGGCCGGAAATCAAGGTCACTTTTGCCCCCGCATTGGCGGCGGCGGCGGCAATAGCGAAGCCTTGTTTGCCCGATGAACGGTTGGCGATGTAGCGCACCGGGTCAATCGCCTCGTGCGTTGGTCCAGCAGTGATGAGGATATGTTTGCCATAGAGTGGTCGATGGGCGTCGGCGGTGAAGTCGGGCTGCGATTCGAGCGCATCACCGCCAGTTAGCTTTGCCGCGATAGCCGCGACAATTACCTCTGGTTCGGGCAAGCGCCCGGGACCAAACTCTCCGCACGCCATTTCGCCCTCGGCTGGCTCCATCACCGCGATGCCATCGGCGCGCAGCTGTGCAACATTACGCCGGGTCGCCGCATGCTGCCACATCCGCACATTCATCGCGGGAACGCTGAGCACGGGCTTGTCGGTTGCGAGCAGCAAGGTGGTGGCAAGGTCATTCGCCATGCCAGCCGCCATCCGCGCCAGCAAATCGGCGGTCGCGGGGCACACCACCACCAAATCGGCCTGCCGCGACAGCTGGATATGCCCCATTTCGACCTCGTCTTTCAGGTCGAACAACGCGCTATAAACTTTATTTTCGCTGAGCGCGGCGAGGCTGAGCGGGGTGACGAATTGGGCACCACCGTCGGTCAATACACAGGTGACGGCCACGCCCTGTTTCCCCAGCAGGCGCACCAGTTCGCAGCTTTTATACGCAGCGATGCCGCCACCGATGATGAGCAGGATGCGGGGATTGGTCATGTGCTAGCCATGTCGTGGCCGATGGCAAATGTCCATATCACGTGAATTTTGCTTTTACTTTTCTTGCCTTCAGGCTGAGCGGCGGATTAGGTTGGTAAAGCCCGCCAAAGTAGACAAAGTAGACACCAAGGAAGCCTTTATTTCCGTCATTCCTTGAAAAACCCTCCCCAGCGGGGGAGAGGATTTTAAGTGGTGTTTCTGCCCTTCCCCCGCCATCCCGGCTCAGGCTGGGACAAGTATAGCGGGATTTTTTGTTGCTCGTCTTTGCAGGCAAATCCGAGATGGTTGATAGACCGTGCGGGGGAAACAACGGCCGCCTGCGGGTTACAGAGCTGTGGTATCAACGATATACACCTAGTCATCCACTCACGTCATTGCGAGCGACCACTGGTCGCGCTGCAATCCAGAAGTGGGCCATAGGCTGGATTGCTTCGCTGCGCTCGCAATGACGAAGAAAGATATTTCACGCCAAGCCGCCAAGACACGGAGAAGCAGGAAGGAAGATATTGTGCTCCTGCGGAGGCAGGAGCCTTGTATTGTGTAGCGCTTTCCCCTCCACCGCTCCGGCCTGCGCCGGAGCACAGGTGTCGATAAGGTCGCAATGGTCGCGCAAACAGCAGAGAATAGTCGGACGAGCCGAGCATGAACATGCGTGAAAAACGTCGCGCAGGGGCGGAAGCACAGAGTGGCACCGATAAGAATTGGAGCAATAAGCAACATCATGTGTCGCTTATACCATAGCCAAAACTCTGTAGGAAAGCGGTGTTATGGATGTCGCCATAGCTGTTCGACGCGCTTGACGGCGTTCCGCGCACACGGGCATAAGGGGGACGGAGTGGAGAAGTGCGCTTTTCCCGATCTTTTCATGAGCACAAAGGCCCGCGTCAATGAGTCGCTTAAAACCGAACCACGGGTGGGACGATATTTGGCGGTCCAGCCTAGGGCGAACATGGCATCTCATCGCGGGCGTCGCGACGCTTTCATTCGCGCTGTTGCTGGCTCTATCGTTGCTGACATTCAATTCCGCTGACGCCAGCATGACCACCGCTGCGGGCGGGGCGAGCCATAATTGGTTGGGGCAGCCGGGGGCCTATATTGCCAGTTTGGCGTTGCTGATCGTTGGTTGGGCATCACTGTTGCTGGTGCCTTTGCTCATGCGTTTTGCGTGGCGGTTGATCGTTGGGGCGGAGCGGGTCGCACGGCCACGCAAGCTCAAAACAGGATTGATCGGCGTGCTGCTGGTGGCGGTGGCGCTTGGCGTGTGGGAAAATTACCCGACCCGCAGCCTAACGGCTGGATGGGGCGGCGTTGTTGGACTGGTTGCCGAGCACCCGCTCGACTTAATATTTGTCAATGTCAGCGCTACTACGGCTTGGTATATTAGGATTTGCCTGACGCTGTTCTTCTCAATTCTGGGTGTGTGGCTGTGGTGGCGCAGCCTTGGCCTCGCGGCGATACGATGGCCTGCGGGCTTGGCCGATTGGCGTGGAAGCGAAGCTGACGGCACCTATGAAGATGGCGGCGATGCGCGCATGGCTTCGCGCGCTCCGCCAACGTCGCCGCGCCGAATTGTCCAGCCCTTGGGCGGCACTGCGCCGATCATATCGGAGCCCGCTGCGGCTCCGCAGCCCAGCCAGCGGACGCGCGGGCCGAAGCAAGGCGATATGTTTGCCGACAGCAGCCTGCCGCCGCTGGCGCTGCTTGCCGCCGTGACGGATAAAGTCGGGCAAGCCATCGACAAGGGGGCGCTCGAACGCAATGCCCGTTTGCTGGAATCGGTGTTGGAGGATTTTCAGGTTCGCGGGCAGATAAAGGCCGTGCGACAAGGGCCGGTCGTCACCATGTATGAGTTGGAACCTGCGCCCGGCACCAAGGCCAGCCGTGTTTCCAATTTGGCCGACGATATTGCCCGCAACATGTCGGCGCTGTCGGCGCGCATCGCCCCGATACCGGGGCGCACCGTGATTGGCATCGAGCTTCCCAATGCCAAAACCGAACCGGTGGTGTTGCACCAACTCATCGCCAGCGAGGCGTTTCAGGGTCAACAGGGGCAATTGCCGATCGTGCTGGGCAAAAATATCGCGGGCGACCCGGTGATTGCCGACCTTGCCCCGATGCCGCATCTGTTGATTGCGGGCACCACGGGGTCGGGTAAATCGGTTGGCCTGAACGCGATGATATTGTCACTGCTGTATCGGTTGACGCCGGACCAGTGCCGATTGATTTTAATCGACCCCAAGATGCTCGAACTCAGCGTTTATGACGGCATTCCGCATTTGCTCTCGCCCGTTGTCACCGAACCGGCCAAGGCGATCCGCGCGCTCAAATGGGCGGTTGAGCAAATGGAAGACCGCTATCGCATGATGGCCAACCTGTCGGTCCGCAACCTATCAAGCTTTAACGACAAGGTGCGCAGCGCAAAAAGCCGTGGGCAATCGCTGCGCAGGCAGGTGCAAACCGGGTTCGACCCCGAGACGGGCCGACCGATTTACGAAGAAGAGTCGCTGGAGTTTGAACCGCTGCCACAAATCGTTGTCGTGGTCGATGAACTGGCCGACTTAATGATTACGGCGGGCAAGGAGGTTGAAGTGTTGATCCAGCGGCTGGCGCAAAAGGCGCGGGCGGCCGGCATTCACCTCATCCTCGCGACGCAGCGGCCCAGCGTTGATGTTATCACCGGCGTTATCAAGGCCAATCTGCCGACACGGATTAGTTTCCACGTCACTAGCAAGATCGACAGCCGCACCATATTGGGCGAACAGGGCGCCGAACAATTGCTGGGCAAGGGCGACATGTTGTATATGGCGGGCGGCAAACAGCCGATCCGTATCCATGGACCGTTCGTGTCGGATGACGAGGTGCGGATGGTTGCCGACCATTGGCGCGCTCAAGGCATGCCGACCTATGTCGAGGCGGTGACCGAGGAGCCCGACGGCGACGGTGACTATGTTTTCGGCGGCGAAATGACGGCCGACAGCCCCGAGGACCGCCAATATGCGCAGGCATGCCAGGTGGTCATCGACAGCCAGCGCGCCTCGATCAGCAGCGTCCAGCGCGCCTTGCGCATCGGCTATAACACCGCAGCGCGGCATATCGACCGGATGGAGGAGGACGGCATTATCAGCACGCCCAACCATCTGGGTCGCCGCGAGGTGATGGTGGACCGATCAGGGCAAGCACGGTAGGTTCAGCCGCCATTCAATCCACAGGCATCAAACAGATGCCATCCCTCCTGTTACTGGAATGCCCATGACCCGCCGCCGCTTTATCTTTTCGCTTTCAACGCTGGCGTGGCTGGCGCTAGGTGCCGCTGCATTGCCGCAGCAAGTGGCGCTGGCACAGGGCCGCGCAGCCGCGCCAGCGCCCGCCGCCGCGCCGCTGAGCGGCGATTTGCTGCGCGTGCAACAGCATTTGTCGGCGATGGGCAGCATGACCGCCGATTTCACCCAGACCGACCGTCGCGGTCAGGTACAAAGCGGGCGGCTGACGCTGCGCCAACCGGGGCATATCCGCTTTCAATACGCACCCGGCAATCCGCTGTTGATTGTTGCCGACGGACGCTCGTTGACGCTGATAGATTATGAGGTGCGCCAGGTGCAGCGCTGGCCGATCCGTAATTCGCCGCTATCGGTGCTGATCGACCCACAGGCTAATCTGGTACGCTATGGGCGGCTCAACGACACGGGTAACCCCGCTACGCTGTCGGTCGAGGTGCGCGACCCCAGCCGCCCCGAATATGGCATGATCACCATGATATTCGAACGCGACGCCGCTTCGCCGGCTGGATTACGCCTTTATGGCTGGGTTGCGCTCGACGCCCAGCGGCAACGCACGACTATACGCCTGACCAATGTGCAATATGGAGTCGCGGTGGCCGACAGCATGTTCCGTTGGCGCGATCCACGCACGGCGACGCGGGGGCGATAATCGGCACATTTCTTGTGTCCGATTGGCACGTCGATGGCACTCAACGCCGCCAACCAACGATTCATCGCACGCCAAGGTGTAATAGATGGTTTCGTTCATGTGAGCGACAGGAAGCCAAGCTAGGGTGATCTACGAAGCAACAGTCGGCGGGACACGGTGTTCCCCCCTGTTGACCGGGTCGCGCCTGTCGCTTCGATCAAAAAAGCGTGACGAACGCTGGTTTGAACCCCCGCTCCGCCGCCCCTGGAGCGGGGGTTTTTTGTTCATAGGGGCCAGAGCGTTTGCCTAGTTTGGGCTGTTGCGTCTAATGCAGGGCGCATGACCACATCGACTCTTCGTATCGCCTCCTGGAATATCAACAGCGTGCGCGCGCGCGCCGCGATTGTCGGGCAGTTTCTCGATGTTGCCCAGCCTGATATACTCTGCCTGCAGGAAACTAAGGTCGAGAACGGGTCGTTTCCACACGAGATTTTCACATCGCGCGGTTACGCCCATATCGCCATCAATGGGCAGAAAATGCACCACGGCGTTGCCACCATCAGCCGCGTTCCAATCATCGAAGATCAACGACATGATTGGCAAGCGAACGGCGAAGCGCGGCATTTGGGCATTACTTTGCCCGGCGGTGTGCGGCTGGAAAATGTCTATATTCCCGCTGGCGGCGATATTCCTGACCGCGATGAAAATGCAAAGTTCGGGCAAAAGCTCGACTTCATCGAACGGATGATCGGTTGGTCGGGCGCGCTTGATGTGCCGACCATCCTGACTGGCGATTTCAACATCGCCCCGCTGGAATGCGATGTGTGGAACCACAAGCAATTGCTAAAGGTGGTCAGTCACACATCGATTGAGGTGGAAATACTCGCGCGGTTACAGGCCGCAGCGGATTGGGTCGATCTGGGCCGTCAATTCATCACCGCGCCAGAGCGGCTCTATACATGGTGGAGTTACCGCGCTGCCGATTGGACGCTCGCAGACCGTGGTCGCCGCCTCGACCATATGTGGGCGACGCGCGATGTGGCGGCGCGCGCCACATCGCACCGCGTTCACCGCGAATGCCGTTCATGGGAAAAGCCATCCGACCATATCCCGATAGTGACGGATTTCGCGATTTGAGCAATGCTGGCCGCCCAGACGATCCCCGTGAAGCCGCGCGCGCGATTGATGCGGTGCGCCGTGGCTGGCCGATCCGCGTGGTCGGCGCGGCGGGTTCGCTGCGGCTGCTTGCCGTCGAGGGAGCAAGCGCCGACGCGCTGACCGCCTTTGCGCCCACCGCGCTGCTCATTTCGGGCGAACGCGCAGCGACGCTCAAACTGACCAATCAATTGGCGGCGGCTTCGCCCGGCCCAGTGCGAATGAGGCTGTCCGCCTCTGCAACGCTCGGCGATGCGCTGGCCATCGCTGACCCCGCGCTTGATTTGGCACACCCGATGAAGGGGCCGTTCCGCACCGAACCATTGGGCGCACAGGATGCGGCGAGTGCGGCCATCACGCTCGCGCGGCTCGCGCACCGATTGCCCGCGTGGTATGTGTCGAACAATGATGGCGATTGCGCCGTTACCGTCAGCACCGCCGCGATTGGCACCTTTGCCGATCCGCGCCGCCTGTCAATCGCGGCGCGGGCGCGACTGCCCGTTGCCGCGAGCGAAGAAGGCGAGATTATCGCCTTTCGCTCGCCAGAAGATGCGCAGGACCATGTTGCACTGGTCATCGGGCGGCGTGATGCGTCCGCTCCGGTGGTGCGGTTGCACAGCGAATGCCTGACGGGTGATATTTTGGGCAGCCTGAAATGCGATTGCGGCCCGCAATTGCACGCGGCGCTGCACGCGATGGCGGATGCGCCGTGGGGGATATTGCTCTATCTGCGGCAGGAAGGGCGCGGCATCGGCCTGATCAACAAACTCCGCGCTTACCAGCTACAGGACCAAGGGTTTGATACGGTCGATGCCAATATACGGCTTGGCTTTCCGGTTGAGGCGCGCGATTTTGGCATAGCCGCGCGGATGCTGGCGTTGCTCAGCGTGAACGCCGTGCGGTTGATGACCAATAATCCCGAGAAAGTGCAGCGGCTGTCCGAGCATGGGATAAAGGTGGTCGAGCGATTGCCATTGGCGCTACCCGCCAATCCGCACAACGAACATTATCTTGCCACCAAACGCGATCGCACCGGGCACCAACTGTGAGCGACGACGGGGCAAAACCGCCGCCGCTACGCCTGCTCTTTGGTGAAGTTCGCCTTGCGCGCGATTGGCTGCGTGCGCGCACCCGCCCGCTCGATCATATCGTCGAACCCGTTGGCGACGGTGCGCCGATTGTCACATTGCCCGGATTTTGCGCGGGCGATTTGTCGATGGCGCAGATGCGCCGCAATCTGCGCAGCGCGGGGTTTCGCGCGCGTGGCTGGCAAATGGGCGCGAACCTTGGCGCACGCCCCGACACGCTGGAGCGGCTTCACGCCCGCGTCGCCGTGATTGCGGAGCGCGAAGACCGCGCGGTGCATCTGGTTGGTTGGAGCCTTGGCGGAGTGTTCGCGCGCGAATATGCCAAGCGTCACGGTGATATGGTGGCCAGTGTCATCACCATGGGATCACCCTTTTCGGGGTCGCGCCGTGCCAATCATGCATGGCGGCTCTATCGCATCATTGCCGGGCATTCGGTTGATGATGCGCCGATTGCGTTTCACCCTGCGGCAAAGCCCGATGTGCCAACCTATGCCCTATGGTCGCCGCGCGATGGCGTGGTTGCTGCGCCCAGCGCGCGCGGAGAGACGCATGAGAGCGACCGCGCGGTTGAGCTGTCGTGCGGGCATTTGGGCTTTGCCTATGCTGCGCAAGCGATTGACGCGGTGATTGCCTGTGTGATGGAGGCTGAAGCGAAGCGCTAGGCGGGCGCGAATGCTGCAACCATCGCCGCTGGTACACGCATCGGCCGCCCGCTCGCGCGGTCCAGCAGCGCCCATATGGTCAGCGCGGTGACATGGCGTTTGCCGTCATCACCGACAAAAATGATGTTGCGGTCAAACTTTGCGCCCTGCGCCGCATCCGCAACCCAGCTGTGCGCGGTGACACTTTGTCCCACCAATAGAGGGCGGTGGTAATCAATTTCGTGACGCACCACGACCCAGATATAGGCGGCTTGTTCCGCCGCGCTCGCGCGGGCGGTCCAATGCGCTGTGGCGACGCTCTGTATCCACTGCACCCACACCGCATTGTTGACATGGCCCAGTTCGTCGATGGTCTCAGGCGTCGCGACGAACGGAACGGTGAAAGCATGTGCGGGAATAGCGGGCAAATCAACCATCCTTGTTGTGATAGCCCTTCAGCTCGTCACCCGTCAGCGTGGCGACATGCAGCACGTTGGTGGAACCGGGAATACCAAATGGCACGCCCGCCATCATGATCAATTTCGCCCCAGCGCTGGCAAAACCGTGGCGCAGAGCCATACGGCGGCCCTTGGCGATCATTTCTTCAAAGCTACCAATATCTTTGGTGTGGACGGCGTGCGCACCCCACAGCAATCCCATCCGCCGTGCCGCATCCAGCTTTGGTGTCAGAACCAGCATCGGCACCGCCGGACGTTCGCGCGAAATGCGCCGTGCGGTCGAACCGGTTCCCGTAAAGCAGACAATGGCCTCTGCCCCGACAATCCGTGTAACGCTGCCCGCCGCTTCGGACAGAGCATCGGCGGTCGTTGCATCGGCCTTTGTCTCGGTGAAATGGATCCGCGCACGATAGCCGGGGTCGGCCTCGACCGACTTGGCGATGCGGTCCATCATCGTCACTGCCTCAATCGGCCACGCCCCGGCTGCGGTTTCGGCGGACAGCATCACTGCATCGGCTCCGTCATAAACGGCGGTGGCGACGTCGGACACCTCGGCACGGGTTGGCGACGGCGATGTTATCATCGATTCGAGCATCTGGGTTGCGACGATCACCGGTTTGCCCATCGCGCGCGCGGTGGCGACGATGCGTTTTTGCGCAGGGGGGACTTGTTCGGGCGGCAATTCGACCCCTAAATCGCCGCGTGCGACCATACAGGCATCGGCCAGCTCCAAGATTTCCTCAAGCCGTGCCAGTCCTTGTGGCTTTTCAAACTTGACCATAACGCCAGCACGCCCGCGAATGAGGGTGCGCGCTTCGGCCACATCCTCTGGTCGTTGAACGAATGACAGCGCGATCCAATCGACATGGTGATCGAGTGCGAAGGTCAAATCACGGCGATCCTTTTCGGTCAGCGCGGCGAGCGGCACGACATTGTCGGGCAGGTTGACCCCCTTGCGGTCGGACAGTGCGCCGCCGACCTCGACAATCGTTTCGACATGGTCGCCGTTGCAGGTCGCCGCGCGCAGCACCAATTTACCATCGTCGAGCAACAGCCGCGCGCCGGGGGTGAGCGATTCAAGGATTTCTGGGTGCGGCAATTGCACGCGCGTCGCATCGCCCGGCGTGTCATTGCTGTCGAGGGTGAAACGCTGTCCCGTCTCCAGCATCACAGGAGCAGCGGCAAATTTGCCGACGCGCAGCTTTGGCCCCTGCAGGTCCGCAAGGATGGTTGTCGGGCGGCCCAATTCTTTTTCAAGGCTGCGGATCGCGGCGATGTTGGCAGCGTGCATCGCATGGTCGCCGTGGCTCATATTGATGCGAAACGCATCCGCCCCAGCGATGAACAGGGCGCGGATCATCTCCACGCCGCTGCTCGCCGGGCCAAGCGTGGCCAATATGCGAACCCTGCGCCCACGTGGTGCGATCTGTTGAACCACAAACATTCCTTCTGCTTTAGCAAGATTATGGCATGACGCAGCCGCTGCATCATGGCAAGTGGCATAGCTATTCGCGCCTAGCGAAGAATCGCCTGACGGGCTAAGCGGCAGCCTTCGATTCTCTCATACCAGAAAGCTGACTCTCCATGTCCGAAACCGAAGCCACCACCACCGACCAGCAATTGCGCCTGTTTATCGAGCGCGTCGAGCGGCTGGAGGAGGAGAAAAAGGGCATCGCCGATGACATCCGCGACGTTTACGCCGAGGCAAAGAGCATGGGCTATGACGCCAAAATCATGCGGCAAATTGTGCGCCTGCGCAAATTGTCGGCCAATGACCGGGCGGAGATGGAGGCACTGCTCGATACGTATAAGGCCGCGCTGGGGATTGGCTGACTTGCCCCGCACTATGGCCCTGCGCTAGGGCAGGGCACAGCATATGAAACACAAAGAAATGATCCATGGCAGGCCATAGCAAATTCAAGAATATCATGTATCGCAAGGGCGCGCAGGACAAAAAGCGCTCCACGGCCTTTTCAAAATTCTCGCGCGAAATCACCGTCGCTGCGAAATCGGGCATGCCCGACCCCGACCATAATCCGCGTCTGCGTTCTGCGGTCATCGCGGCACGGCAAGGCGGCATGCCCAAGGATAATATCCAGCGCGCGATCGACAAAGCGGCGGGCGGCGACGCCGACAATTACGAAGAAATGCGTTATGAGGGCTATGGCCCCGCTGGTATCGCCATCATCGTCGAGGCGCTGACCGACAATCGCAACCGCACCGCCACCAATGTCCGCACCGCGTTCAGCAAGAATGGCGGCAATCTGGGCGCGTCTGGATCGGTCGCGCACGGTTTCGACCGCCTAGGTCTCATCACTTACGGCATTGCGGCTGGCGATGAGGACAAGGTGATGGGGGCTGCGCTCGATGCCGGTGCCGATGATATTGAGTCGAGCGAAGACGGCCACGAGATTTGGACTGCGGTTGAGGCGCTGCACGAAGTTGGTAAAGCGCTCGAAGTATCGCTGGGTGAGCCAGAATCGGCCAAGCTGGCGTGGCGACCGACGCTGACCACCACGGTCGATGATGTCGCAGTGGCGCAGAGCCTGATGAAGCTGATCGACACGCTCGACGATGATGACGATGTCCAAACCGTGTGGGGCAATTATGACATTAGCGACGCGGTGATGGAGAAGTTGGGGTGAGGCTGTGGCAGCTAATGCTAGTAGCTCCATTGGGCGCACTGGCCACGCTGTCTAATTCTGCGAGTTCGCCGCCTGCAAACATGTCTCATGTCGCTCGAAATGAGGTTTTAAGCCATTGCCGATCGGGAGAGGCGGTAGCCTTTTCCTGCCGTTTTCGTCGGACGGTCGGCAGTGTCTGTGCTGGCGGCGGTCAAGTGCATTACCGATATGGACCAATCGGAAGCCCATCAATTGACATCGGCAACACATCTGATTGGAGCAACATTCATCTTGGGCATGTAGTTGGCGGTGGTGGCGGCCACGAGTCACATATTCGTTTCACCAATGGTGAAACACATTATATCGTTTTTGAGGTGGGGCAGGGCCAGCTCCATGATCGACCGGGCCATTACAGCTATGGCATTGCCGTGGTTGCTGGGGAGCGAGGCGAGCGCGAAATAGCGAACTTCCTGTGCCGGAGTGCGGTGACAATTAGCGAAGAATATGAGCCGTTTCGTGCGGCTGTAGCGTCGCAAACTTCACGAGAAGTTTTGGAGCGGCTTGAGGAAGTGCAAGATGGCCCCTTCGATGGGTGGTTCTGAAAGGGTGGGGCTTGACGCATGATCATCATCGGCCTTGACCCCGGGCTTGGCACCACCGGCTGGGGGGTTGTCCGCGCGACGGGCAACCACTTGTCGCACATCGCCAATGGCCAGATAAAGACTGACGCGAAAATGGCTCTGCCCGCGCGGCTGGTGGCGCTCGATGCCGCGATTAGCGCGATTATCGCTGCGCATAGCCCGCTTGTCGCCGCAGCCGAGGAAATATTCGTCAACGATAATCCGCAATCGACGCTTAAACTGGCGCATGCGCGCGGCGTGGCGCTGTTGTGCGCGGCGCGCGGCGGGATGAATGTTGGCGAATATGCCCCGCGCCTCGTCAAAAAAGCGGTCACCGGTGTTGGCAATGCCAGCAAGGATCAGGTCCGCTTCATGGTTGAGCGGCTGCTACCCGGCGTTGCCATAGCTGGGCCGGATGCGGCGGACGCGCTGGCGGTGGCGATATGTCACGCGCATCATGGGAAACTTCCTCACCCATAATTTTCAACTCCGTTCGCCCTGAGCTTGTCGAAGGGCTGTTCTTGATATAGACAGAACAAAGAGTGAAAAACTGTGCTTCGACAGGCTCAGCACGAACGGTAATGGACGTATATATGATTGCCAAACTCACCGGAAAGCTGGACAGCTGGGGCGCGGGCCATGCCGTCATCGACGTTGCGGGTGTCGGTTATCTGGTCGAAGCATCGGCGCGCACGCTCTCCAGTATCGGCATTGTCGGCGACGTGGTCACGGTCCACACCGAAATGCTAGTCGGCGAAGATTTCCTGCGGCTGATCGGCTTTGCGAGCGCAGAGGAACGCGACTGGTTTCGGTTGCTGACCAGCGTGCAGGGGGTCGGCGGCAAGGTCGCGCTCGCCATCCTCTCCGCGCTCGAACCCGCCGAGGTGCAGCGCGCGATTGGCGCTGGCGATGCGGCGATGATCGCGCGGGCGAACGGTGTCGGGCCAAAGCTGGCGCAGCGCATCTGCAACGAACTGCGCGACAAAGCGGGCAGCGTCGCGACGGGCGCGCTGGGCATCGGCGCGGTCAATCTGAACGAACCAGCGGGTGGCGTGCTGGCCGATGCGCTGGCGGCGCTGGGGTCGCTAGGGTTCAAACCAGCCGAAGCGAGCGCGGCAGTCGGCGCGGCAGATGCGGAACTGAGTGCGCAAGGTGAGGGCGCGGCGACGCTCGATGCGCTGGTCCGGCTGGCCTTACGAAAGGCGGCGCGGTGAGGATTGGCTGGCGCAAGGTAGGGCACCCCTTCATTCGCGATCTGGAGCGCGAAATCGTGGGGCATTACGCGACTATCGAGCACCCCGAAGGTTCTCCGATTATCCACTTCGGCGACAATTTCACCATAGTTGCCGAAGCACCATGGAGATTGATCGACAGTCGGCGAGTCGTCGTGGCGAGGGACGATGATGGGCAATGGTTTGGACTTTCTGAACCAGTCGACGCGCCAGCTGAGGCTAACTCTCATCTCTCTAACAAGAAGCTAAAATCCGTTGAATTCGGGGAGGCAACGGGAGATATTCGACTAAAGTTCGCAGGGGCGCTTGTGCTGGAAATCATGACCAACTCAAGCGGTTACGAAAGTTGGGTAATGTTTCGCAAAGGTGAACATTTTGCGGTCGGTGGTAGCGGGGGGCTGATATGACCACCCCCCCCGACCTTACCACACCCGTGCGCACGCCAGACGATGCAGATGCGGCGCTGCGGCCAAAGACGCTCGACGAATTTGTCGGACAGGCGGCGGCGCGCGACAATTTGCGGGTGTTTATCAATGCGGCGAAAGCGCGCGGCGAACCGCTCGACCATGTGTTGTTCTTTGGCCCGCCGGGGCTTGGCAAGACGACGCTGGCTCAGATCATGGCGCGCGAAATGGGAGTCGGTTTTCGCGCCACATCGGGCCCGGTCATCGCCAAATCGGGGGATTTGGCAGCGTTGCTGACCAACCTCGAAGACGGCGATGTCTTGTTCATCGACGAGATTCATCGGTTGCAACCGGCGGTCGAGGAAATCCTCTATCCGGCGATGGAGGACCGCGCGCTCGACATCATGATCGGCGAGGGGCCGTCGGCGCGCTCGATCCGTATCGATCTGCCGCGCTTTACGCTGGTCGGCGCGACGACCCGCGCGGGTTTGCTGACGACGCCGCTGCGCGACCGTTTCGGCATTCCGGTGCGGCTTAACTTCTACTCGCATGGCGAACTGGAACAGGTGATCCGCCGCGCCGCTGGTCTGCTCGGCCTTGCCATCGCCGACGATGGCGCGCGCGAAATTGCGCGGCGCGCGCGCGGCACGCCGCGCATAGCGGGGCGGTTGCTGCGGCGGGTGCGCGACTTTGCCCATGCTGCGGGCGCCGATATGGTCGATGCCAAAGCCGCCGACGCTGCGTTGACGCGGCTGGAGGTGGACGCGCTCGGCCTCGATGCGATGGACCGCCGTTACCTGACGATGATTGCCGATATTTATCGCGGCGGACCGGTGGGGGTTGAGGCGCTGGCGGCTGGGCTTAGCGAACCGCGCGACACGATAGAAGATGTGGTTGAGCCTTATTTGCTCCAGCTCGGCCTGATTGCGCGCACCGCACGGGGGCGCGCGCTCAACGGGCCGGGGTGGAAACATCTGGGGCTGGAGCCCACCATGGGGGCGCAGGACGGGCTATTCGACGAGAAGTGACACGGTCTGCCTTTCGCGCGACTCGTTTCACCCCGCACCGCCAATCCGCCCTTTGCACGCGCTCGCTCCCTCGTCTATGCGGTGGAGCGTGACCAACGCCCCGCTCCCCACCGCGCCATCTGGCCTATTTGATGGCCCGCGCCATTTGTTCGCGGTGCGGATCTATTTCGAGGATACCGACCTGTCGGGCGTCGTTTATCACGCCAATTATTTACGCTTTATGGAGCGCGCGCGATCAGACATGTTGCGGCTTGCGGGGGTTGGCCAACGCGCTGCCCACGATGCGGGAGAGGGCGCATGGGCGGTCACGGACCTGTCGATCAAATATCATGCGCCAGCACGGCTCGACGATGAATTGCTTGTGACAAGCGTGGTCGAAGCGGTGCGCGGGGCCAGCGTGGACATTGCCCAGAGCATCCGGTGCGGCGATGTGGTGCTGACCCATGGCCGCGTCACGGCGGCCTTTGTCTCACCGCAAGGACGCGCGCGCCGCCAGCCCGCCGATTGGATTGCCCGTTTTCGCGCCATCAAGGATGGTGAGTTCATATTTCCCGCTAAAGAAAGCCTTTGAATGCCCACCACACTCGCCCTTGAACCCGCAACATTGTCCCCCATCGCGCTGTTTTTACAGGCGGATATTGTTGTTCAGATTGTGATGGCGGGATTGATGCTCGCGTCGATCATGACATGGGCAATCATCATCGGGCATGGCCGCCGTTTGGCAAAGACGCGCCGCGACGCTGAAATCTTTGAGCGCGATTTTTGGCGCGCGGGCGACGTTGATCGCTTCAACACCGATGCCCAGCGCGGCGACAGCCCCAGCGGGCGCATATTGGCGGCTGGGCTTGGCGAATGGCGGCGTTCGACCTCTCGCCCCGTGGTGGACAGACAGGGCGTGCGGGACCGCATCTCCGCCGCGCTTGACAGCGCGATCGGGATGGAGATGGACAGGCTGGGTGACCGCCTCAACATCCTTGCTACCGTCGGGTCTGTCGCGCCGTTCGTCGGCCTGTTTGGCACGGTGTGGGGGATTATGCGCAGCTTTTCGGCGATTGCGACGGCGGGCAACAGCAGCCTTGCGGTGGTCGCGCCGGGCATAGCCGAGGCGCTGTTTGCAACCGCCATCGGGCTGTTCGCCGCGATCCCGGCGGTCATCGGCTATAACCGTTTCACCCACGCGCTAGGGCGGATAGAGGCGCGGTTGCTGCGCTTTGGCGATGGCTTTCACGCTATGCTCAGCCGCGAACTGGAAAAGGACGCATGATTTTTTGGCGCACCTTTCCCACTCCTAAAGGAGCGCGGTGATGGCGATGGGCCTTCACAAAAGCGGTGGCCGCGCAGGTCGTGGTCGTTCGCGCGCCGCGCCAATGTCGGAGATTAACGTGACGCCGCTGGTCGATGTCATGCTGGTGCTGTTGATCATCTTCATGGTCACCGCGCCGCTGCTCACCAGCGGGGTTCCGGTTGACCTGCCAGAGACTAACGCCCGCCCGCTCGACCAACCGCAGCAGCCACCGGTGCAGATCAGCCTGACCCAGGCGGGCGGATTGTTCATTGATGAGCATGCGGTGACGATGGCGGCGCTGCCCGCGCGGCTGGCTGCGCTGGCCAGTGAGCAGGGCAGTGATCAGCGCACGATCATGCTGCGCGCCGACCGCGCGCTGGATTATGGCAAGGTGATGCGGGTGATGGGCGAGTTGAACCGTGCCGGCCTCACCCACGTGTCGATGGTCACAACCGGTTCATCTGCGCCGGAATAGGCTGACTGGTAATGACATTGGACAAGACAGAGGCAACAGGATTGAGCGTGGCAATAGCCGCGCACATCCTGCTGTTCGCTCTTCTCTCGTTCCAATTGAGCCACCCCGATCCGCACTTTGACAATCCCCCGATGGCGGTGGAGATTATCGCCGAAGTGGCCCCGGTGGCCACCGCGCCGGTCATTAGCGAAGCACCGCCCGCCGCGCGTTTGGGCGATCCCGATAGCGATGAGGCGGAAGTGCCGCCGCCGCGCCCCATTGTCGAACCGCCCAAACCACCCAAGCCTGTGGTGCGCGAGCCCGTTCGTGCGCCGCGCCCCTCGCCAACAGCGCCGCTGCGCCGCACCGCTTCTCCGCAAGCGGAGCGCACGCCCGCGCGCCAGACGCCTGCACCACAGCGCCCAGCGACGCGCCCCGTGCGTGATCCCCGCCCATCGGGTGCGCTTGACGGTATTGCCGCAGGCGTGGCCCGCGATGCCAGACCCAATGCACGGAGCACCACGCCGCCCGCCGCACAGAGCGCCGCCGCCATTCGCGCCGACATCCGCGTGTCCATCAACGCCGAAGTGCGCGGTCCTTGGAACGGCTGCCGCGTGACGGGCGCCGATGTTGACCAGCTTAAAACCACCATCGTCTTTCGCCTGACAGAGGCGGGCGGGCTAGAGCGGATAGCCAGCGTCAACACCAGCGGGGTCAACAACAGCAACCGCCCGCAGGTGCAGCGGTTCGAGGAATGCGCCCGCCGCGCCATTCAACTGGCCGCGCCATTCGCCAATTTACCGCAGGAAAATTACAGCTATTGGCAGACCTATACGCTCGATTTTGAAAAGAGATGACATGACCAATCGAACCACCATCCGTTTCGTCATCGCCGCTGTGCTGAGCGTGCTGACTACACCAGTGGCCGCACAAATAGCGCCAGTGCCCGCGCCCATAGCAGCGCAACCTGTAACCCCTACTCCCCCGCCGCGTGAAACGGTGACCGGCGATTTGGCACAGGAACGCACCAGCGTCATCATCACCACATTCGCAACGCCAGCGGTGACAGCAACGCCAGCGGGTACGACCGCCGTTCTGGGCCGTCAGATTGCCGAAGTGATCGCCGCCGATCTTGAACGCTCTGGCCTTTATGCGCCGCGCGGGCCAGACGGGCTGCGCGCCATCAGCATGGGTGAAGTCACTACCCCCGCCTTTGCCGGATGGCGCGGGACAGGGGCGGAAAGCTTGGTCCATGGCTTTGTCCGCGCCGATACGGCCGGAAACCTCACCGTCGGATGCTATCTCTATGACATGGCGCTGGGCAGCGAGCTGACGCGCAACGGCTTTGTTGTCCAGCCGCGCGATTGGCGGCGCGCCGCGCACCGCTGTGCCGACGCGATTTACTCGCGCCTGTCGGGTGAAGCGCCCTTCTTTGACAGCCGCATCGCTTACATTGCCGAAACGGGGCCAAAGGACGCGCGGATCAAGCGGTTGGCGATCATGGACAGCGACGGGGCCAATCACCGCTTCATCACCAATGGCCAGTCGATTGCGCTGACCCCGCGCTTCTCGCCCGATTATAGCCGCATCGTCTATGTCAGCTATGCGGGGTCGCGGGTGCGCGTCTATGTCTATGATGTCGGCAGCGGGTCGCAGCGCATCATATATGAGAGCAGCAACACCACCTTTGCCCCGCGCTGGTCGCCCGATGGCCGCTTCATCCTGTTTTCGATGGCGGCGGCGGGTAACACCGACATTTACCGCATCCCCGCAGCGGGCGGCAGCCCGCGCCGCCTGACCGACGGGCCGGGTATCGAAGTGGGCGGCAGCTATTCACCAGACGGAACCCGCATCGTCTTTGAAAGCGACCGCTCTGGCGCGCAGCAAATCTATGTGATGAACGCCGACGGGTCGGATCAGCAACGGATCAGCTTTGGCGGCGGGCGCTATGCGACGCCCGAATGGAGCCCGCGCGGCGACCTCATTGCCTTTACGCGAATATCGGGCAATTTCCGCATCGGAGTGATGACGCCATCGGGGGGCAGCGAACGATTGCTGACCGACAGTTGGCAGGATGAAGCTCCAACCTGGGCACCCAATGGCCGGATCATCCAGTTTTTCCGCACCACGCAGGGACGCGATGGCCGCAGCCAGATTTTTCAGGTCGATCTGACCGGGGTTAATCTGCGCCGCCTGCCGACGCCGGTTGACGGGTCAGACCCGGCATGGGGGCCTGTCCTACCGTGAGACGACTTTATGACGTCAGACGATTGTGTTTGGTGTCGATTTGAAACATGATGAGAAAAAGGAGATAGACGATGGGTAAGCTGACACAAGCGACGTTGATGGGGATGGCGCTCATCGCCGTCGCGGGCTGTTCGCGCAATCGCGCGCCGGCCGAACTGCCGCCGGTTGATGAGAGCAGCTATAACACTGGCACCACCAGCAGCGGCGGTGTTTCAAACGCCGTTGTTCCGGGCAGCCAGCAGGATTTCGTGGCCAGCATCAGCAGCGACACCATCTATTTCGACACCGACCGTTATAATGTCGATGATATTGACCGTGCGGCTCTGGCCAGTCAGGCGCAATGGCTCGCCCGCTATCCCAATGTCCGCATCACGGTGGAGGGGCATGCCGACGAACGCGGCACCCGCGATTATAATCTGGCGCTGGGGGAGCGCCGCGCCAATGCGGCGCGTAACTATCTCGCCTCGCTTGGCGTCGATGCCGCGCGCATATCGGTTGTTTCCTTTGGCAAAGAACGCCCGATTGCGCTGGGGTCGGACGAAGCGAGCTGGGCACAGAACCGCCGTGCAGTGACGGTGACCGTTCAGTAACAGACAATGGCTGGGCAGCCAGATGCACCTATCTTGGCCGCCTCGTCACGCAGCGCGGCGGTGCCTGTCCCCGCGAGGGTGGGGGTCCACGGGCTTGGCGCGGACGACCCTGTTGTCGCAATCCGGTGATAACTAGGGACTTGTCCGATGTTCATGGGCGCTGCTCATCCGATTGCGATTGGCGGCCATGGTGATGGCCACCATGGAAGAAGTGCAGCAACGGGCAGGCGAACAGGAAAGCGTATGGAATCAGCCCGAAGAAGTGAGCACGGTGTGCGGGATAGAACAGATAGGCCGCAATCAGCACTGCGGAAACGACTGCCAAAATCCAAGCGCGCTTGCTGGAAATGTTCATAACGTAATCCTCCTGAGGCGCAGCGAATTGCCGATCACGCTGACCGAGGATAGCGCCATCGCCGCCGCTGCGATGATGGGCGAAAGCATGAGGCCGAATAACGGATAGAGCGCACCCGCCGCCACCGGAATCCCGGCAACATTATAGGCGAAGGCGAAGAACAGGTTCTGCCGGATATTGGCCATGGTCGCGTGACTGAGATGCCGGGCACGCGTGATTCCAGTAAGATCGCCCTTGAGCAGAGTGATGCCCGCGCTTTCGATCGCCACATCGGTGCCCGAACCCATGGCGATGCCGACATCGGCGGCGGCGAGTGCGGGCGCGTCGTTCACCCCGTCGCCTGCCATCGCCACGATCCGGCCCTCATCCCTCAGGCGTTTGACGATCGCGCTTTTCTGGTCGGGCAGGACATCGGCTTCGATATCGTCGATGCCAAGACGCCGCGCGATGGCCTCGGCCGTGACGCGGTTATCTCCTGTCAGCATGATGACGTGGATACCCGCATCGCCGAGCGCCTTGAGAGCTATCGGCGTCGTCTCCTTGACCGGATCGGCGATGCCGATGGCGCCCGCAACCTTGCCATCGACGCCGAGGTAGATCGCAGTCGCTCCCTCGGCGCGCAGATGATCGGCACGCTCGCCGAGTTCGGCAGTCGGAATGCTTTGCTCGCCCAGAAAGCGGGCATTGCCAGCGACGAGGCGGTGTCCATCGACTGTGCCCGTGATGCCCTTGCCGACAGGCTGATCGACCTCGCTTGGCTCGCTAATTGCGAGGTTCCTTTCTTGGGCAGCCTTGACAATCGCGAGGGCCAGAGGATGCTCGCTGCTGCGTTCGAGGCTCGCTGCTAGACGCAGCACCTCATCCTTGTCGAACCCATCGACCGTCTCGATGGCGACCACGGCGGGCTTGCCTTCGGTGAGCGTGCCGGTCTTGTCGACGACAAGCGTATCGACTTTCTCCATGCGCTCAAGCGCCTCGGCGTTCTTGATCAGGATGCCGGCCTGCGCGCCGCAGCCGACGCCGACCATGATCGACATCGGCGTGGCAAGGCCGAGCGCGCAGGGGCACGCGATGATCAGCACCGTAACCGCCGCGATCAGTCCGTAACCCATTGCCGGGGGCGGGCCGATGAGCGACCACACAACAAACGCTATTGCCGCGACCGCTATCACCGCCGGCACGAACCAGCCCGAAACCGTATCTGCAAGCCGCTGGATCGGCGCGCGGCTGCGCTGCGCATCGGCAACCATCTGGACGATGCGTGAGAGCATGGTGTCGCGACCGATTCTGTCAGCGCGCATCGTGAGGCCACCAGTCTGGTTGATCGTGCCTCCGATCAGCTTTGATCCCGCTTCCTTGGTGACAGGCATGGATTCGCCGGTCACCATTGATTCATCGACCGTGCCGCGTCCTTCCAGGACTTCCCCGTCCACCGGCACCTTCTCGCCCGGGCGGACGCGCAGCGTGTCGCCGACCAGCACCTGGTCGAGGGTGATTTCCTCGTCACTGCCGTCGGCGCGGACGCGGCGCGCCAATTTGGGTGAGAGATCGAGCAAGGCACGGATCGCGCCGCTGGTCGTCTCGCGTGCGCGCAGTTCAAGCAGTTGTCCGAGCAGCACTAGGACCGTGATTACCGCTGCCGCCTCGAAATAGACGGCGACCGAGCCATCCATGGCGCGGAACGCGGCGGGAAAGATACCCGGCGCGAGCGTCGCCGCCATGCTGTAGGCCCAAGCGACGCCGATGCCCATCGCGATCAGCGTGAACATGTTGAGGTGGCGGTTCTTCACTGAGGCCCAGCCTCGCTCGAAGAACGGCCAGCCCGCCCAAAGCACCACCGGCGTTGCCAGAGCCATCTGGATAAGATTGCCCAGATTTCCGCTGAACATATGGCGCAAGCCGGTCAGATGCCCGCCCATCTCAAGCGCCACCACCGGCAAGGTCAGGGTGAGGCCGATCACGAACCGCCGCTTCATGTCGGCATATTCGGGTGATGGCCCGTCACTGACCGTCGGGGTCATTGGTTCAAGCGTCATGCCGCAAATCGGGCAGCTTCCCGGCGCGGGCTGCTGAACCTCCGGATGCATCGGACAGGTCCAGATCACGCCTTCTGGCACCAGCTCTGTCCGGCGGGATGTGTAGGCCATGTAACTTTTCGGATTGGCGTTGAATTTGGCGAGGCAGCTTGCGCTGCAAAAGTAGTGATGCACGCCGCCATGGGTTGCGACATGCGGTGTGGTCGCCGGATCGACGTTCATTCCGCAAACAGGGTCGATCACCGTTCCCGGTTCTGCGGACCCGGTATGTGCGCTATCCTCGTGCTCGTGATGCGACTCGGACATGCCTCTTGCTCCTTCAGTCGCCGCTTTCATCGACCTTTAATTACGGTGCAATTGCGGCGATAGCGCACTTAGCCTGCTTCGCATAACCCTACTTTCCTACAGGGCTTTGGCTATGGTATAAGCGGCGCATGATGTTGCTTATTGCTCTTGACCTTATCGGTGCGACCTGCGCGGATATACCTCCCCGGAACGGGGAGGTATATCCTTCTCCTTCTTCGCGCTTCTCCGCGTCTTGGCGGCTTGGCGCGAAATATTTTTCTTCGTCATTGCGAGCGCAGCGAAGCAATCCAGATGCGGCCAAGACTGGATTGCCGCGTCGCCTGCGGCGCCTCGCAATGACGATGGAGAATAGCGAGGTGTGTATCGTTGATACCACAGCTCTGTAACCCGCAGACGACCGTTGTTTCCCCGCTGCGTTGTATCAACCAAACCCCGCTAGGCTTGCCTAGGGGAAGGGCAAAGTAAGCTCCCGACGCATCTTCACACATGCGCCGCGCACGAAACGCGATATGCGCGATGATTGAAAAGTTAGGCCAGCACCGCAAACCCCGTTCCTTGGTGTCTACTTTGTCTACTTTGGGGGATTTTTGGGCACGCCCGCACCCGTTTATGCCACAGCCCCTAAGGCGCTCTACCTATTTTACGCAGCGCGTTTGGCGTCATACATTTGGGCATCGGCAACGCCCATTAACTCCTCGGCGCTTTTACCGGGTTCAATCATGGTCACCCCAAAGGCGGCGCCTAGTCGCACCACTGTTCCATTGAAATTGAGTGGATCATGCTCAACGGTTGATTTCAGCCGTCCAACCATGGCCTTGGCTTCGGCGGGGCTGACATGGTCCAGCAATATGCCGAACTCGTCGCCGCCAATGCGCGCAAGTACATCGCCGTGCCGCATTCCAGTGGTTAGCCGCGCCGCAATCTCGATAAGCGCTATATCGCCCGCATAATGCCCAAATCGGTCGTTGATCGTCTTCAATCCGTCAACATCAACATAAATGAGCGCAACGCGGTCCTTCGTTCGTTCAACACGGGCAATACGCTGGTGCAGGGCGGACAGGAAATATCGCCGATTATAGAGCGGCGTGAGCATGTCACGCTCCGCAACACGCTCCATTTCTGCAAGGGCAATCGACAATGTCCGATTTTCGCGCTGTAACCGCGACAATTCGGCGCGTAACTCCACTTCGCATACGCCATTATGGGCAGCGAGTGCAATTGCTGTCGGGGTGCCAATGGGCGAGTGGTGCATCATCTCTCCTGTTCACTGGTCCCGTGAATAAAAAAGCATAGCTAATTTTTCTTAATTAAAGATGGACATCATGTTCTAATGACACATCTATATTGCGCCAAAGAGCATGATTGCAGCGCGCCCATAGTGCCGCTATCGCCTCAGGGTCAGGACCACCTAATAGCGCGAACTGAGGTTTGAAGCGATTTCGTTCAGTGCCAGGAGGGGGATGCAGGAATATAAGTATATTTCAAAGATTTCCGACGCAGCAATGGACGCAATCGGTCAAATCCCATAGGGACAGCACAATGACTTCCATCTCAGACCTAAATGCCCTTGTAGATAGCTACACTATCCCCTGCATGCATTTCGGCCCGATATGTTCGCCATTATGCTGCCTCAGCCGTGCAATTAAGTGGTCCTGACCCTAGAATGACGAAACACGCAGCCACCGTCGCCATCATCATGGGCAGCCAGTCCGACTGGGATACGATGCGCCACGCCGCTGATACTCTAGCCACGCTTGGGGTCAGCCACGATAGTCGCATTGTTTCGGCGCATCGCACGCCGCAGCGGCTCTATGACTTTGCACAAGGCGCGGCGGGTGAGGGGTTTCGGGTCATCATTGCGGGCGCAGGCGGTGCAGCGCATTTGCCCGGTATGGTCGCGTCGATGACTGCGCTGCCCGTTCTTGGTGTCCCGATACAATCGGCGGCCTTGTCGGGCATGGATTCGCTGTTGTCGATTGCCCAGATGCCAGCCGGTGTTCCGGTCGGCACGCTTGCGATTGGCAAAGCAGGGGCGATCAATGCCGCGCTGTTCGCAGCGGCAATTCTTGCCCTTGACGATATTGCGCTGGCAAATCGTTTGGCGGCGCGGCGGGCGGCAAATACCGCATCGGTAGCTGACAGACCCGACGGAGCACCCAGCGCGTGACGATGCCTCTGCCTCCAGGCTCTACGATCGGGATCGTAGGCGGCGGGCAATTGGGCCGGATGCTCGCCATCGCGGCGGCGCAAATCGGCTATCGCACCCATGTTTTTGCCCCCGAAGCCGATGCTGTGGCCATTGCGGTTGCGAACATGCACACCACCGCCGCCTATGATGACATGATGGCTCTCAATGGCTTTGCCAATAAAATTGATGTCGTCACGTTCGAGTTTGAAAACGTCCCTGTTGAAACCATGCGTCATTTAGCGGAGCATGGGCCAGTGCATCCTAATGTTCAGGCGCTGTCCGTGGCACAGGACCGCGTTTCGGAGAAGGTTTTTGCAACGAAATGCGGTGTTCCGGTAGTTCGTTTTGCCGAAGTGCGCTCTGCGGCTGACCTAGCTGATGCGGTGGCAACTATCGGTTGCCCGTCCATTCTTAAGACAGTTCGTGACGGATATGACGGTAAGGGGCAGGCGGCGATCGACGACCCCGCCATGGCCAACGATGCTTGGCAAGCCATTGGCGCGGGCCGCGTCGTGCTGGAGGAAAAGGTTGATTTTATAGGTGAGTTTTCGGTCATCCTTGTCCGCGCTCAGGATGGCAATGTGATGTTGTGGGATTGCCCGGAGAACGTCCATAGCGATGGCATTTTGTCCAAGAGTGAAGTCCCTGTGCACGATGGAATATTGCCCCAAATCCCCGCTGCCATTGCCTATGCAAAACAATTGGCGAATGCTCTGGACTATGTCGGGGTTATGGCGTGCGAGTTTTTTGCGACTGTCGATGGGCCGCTGCTCAACGAATTTGCGCCGCGTGTTCACAATAGCGGGCACTGGACGATAGAAGGGTCGGTCACCAGCCAGTTCGAAAATCACATCCGCGCGATTTGCGGTCTGCCGCTCGGCTCAACGGCCCTGACCGGTGACGGCGTGACCATGGACAACATCATCGGCTCTGCGGTCCATGGCTGGCTCGACTATCTGTCTGACCCTGATTGTCACTTGCACCTCTACGGCAAGGGCGATGGCCGTGCAGGGCGAAAAATGGGCCATGCGACGTGGGTGTCGCGCGCATGAATCACCCGGAAATTGTGCTGGTGATGGCGCGGGCAGATAATGGGGTGATTGGCCTAGATGGGCATTTGCCATGGCATTTGCCAGACGATTTACGCCGTTTCAAACAATTGACGATGGGTTGCCCGATGGTGATGGGGCGCAAGACGTTCGATTCGCTCCCCGGCCTTTTGCGCGGCCGTCGGCACATTGTCATGACCCGCAATGCGGAATGGGAGGCGGATGGTGCGGAACGCGCGGCGAACCTTGGCGACGCATTGGCGCTCGCCAACGCACCGCATGTCTGCATCATTGGCGGCGGGGACATCTGGGCACAGGCGCTGCCCATCGCTGACCGCATCGAATTGACCGAAGTTCACGTCGAACCCCAAGGAGACACCGCCATCGCAGTGCCTGACAAAAAGCTATGGATAGAGGTTGCCCGCGAGGCCTATCCATCCACCGAGGGGAAACCTGCCTTTGACTTTGTGACACTTCGACGGAAGGGAGAATAGGCATGAAACGCATCGCCAAATGGTTGATTGTGGTCGTCGCTCTATTGCTTGCGGCTTTCTTCATTTTCGCGCCGTCATTGGCCGACAATGCGATGAACAAGGTGGTTGGCACCACTGCCCGCGCTGGCGTGGCGGCGCGCGGCCTGCACGCCGATATGCTGGTTGCGGACCTGCACGGCGATACATTGCTATGGGACCGCGATCTGGTCGAACCTTCGACACGCGGCCATATTGACTTGCCACGGATGCAGGCGGGCAATGTCGCGCTCCAAGTCTTTTCATCGGTATCGCAAACCCCGTGGGGCCAAAATTACAACAGCAATACCGACAGCGACAATTTGTGGCTGCTTTCGATAGCGCAGCAACAACCCGCCGCAACCTGGTTTTCGCCGCTTGGTCGCACGCTCTATCATAGCGAAAAGCTGCGCCGCGCGGTGCGGGCCAGCAACGGCCATTTGATGCCCATCATGACTCGCGGCGACGTGGCCGCGCTGATTACTGCGCGCGCGCATCAGGAGCGCACAACGGGCGTGCTTTTTTCGGTCGAAGGGTTGCAGAATCTGGAGGGCGACTTCACCAATCTTGACCGCCTTTATCGTTCGGGCGTGCGGATGGCGGGGCTGGTGCATTTCTTTGACAATGCTATCGGCGGGTCGATGCACGGGGAGCGCAAGGGTGGGCTGACCCCGCTGGGCCGCCGCGTAGTGGCCGAGATGGAACGGCGCGGGAT
>CXWL01002350.1_pt1 | contig 64944 bp, 62 predicted proteins | sample 590931 | NCBI WGS metagenome assembly CXWL01 (sample SAMEA3498368, study PRJEB10139) | groundwater metagenome | biome: water well; material: biofilm material | place: Germany | collected 2015-04-27 | reverse complement strand
GCTTTGGTGGGGGTGGTGGGGGTGGGGTGAGAAACAATCGGTAGTGAGAGCACTCTACGAACACGGACTGTGCCCGTTCAGGACTCCGATTTCCGCGAACAGGTCCCGGATAAGTAGAGGCGGCTTTCTGTACTTCGCAGCCTGGCGGAAACCTGCCTCTCTCCAGCAGTCCCGCTCGCCTTCCTTCCTCGCAAGGACGGCACGCGTAGCCTCCTCCCATCCATTGAGATCTCTCGGTTCGACCAGAAGAGCTGCGTCTTCGAGAACTTCTCTCGTGACTTCTATGTCCGAAGCAATCACGGCAGTGCCGCACGCCATAGCCTCCAGCGGCGGAAAGCCGAAGCCCTCTTTGATAGATGGAAACAACAACGCCTTCGCGCAACTATAATACAGCCTCAATTGATGATCAGAGACATCATCCAGATTGACCACTAGACTTCCCCGACCTAGCGATCTGCGCCAATCCTCGAGCTGGCGCCGCCACAAGTCCTCACCTCTACCAATAACGATCAGCCGCAATGCTGGATAGTCGCTGCTCAATTTCTCAATCAAATCGAGGAGAAGGCCGAAATTCTTATGGGGCTTCTTGTTGCCAACCGCCAGCAAATACTCGTGAACGCCCTGCTTCCGAAGTCTTCTCTGTCGAAACGACTCGCGCTCATTGTCGCTCACCGGTGTCCAGTATTCTGAAAGTCCGTTGGGCGTAATCCTAATCTTTTCAGCGACAGACGGAACGACTCGCTCCAGGTCTGCTGCGGTAGCCCTAGAAACACAGCCCACGAGCTCTGCACGTTCAACTGCTCGGCGTAGCACCAACTCGGCGAACCGGGCCTTCAAGCCCCTGCCAAAGACATCAGGCAGGGTCACATGAAGTAGGTCGTGAACGGTAACAATCGCCGGCCGAGCGGAAAACCAAGGAGCATTGTAGTGAGGGTACCATGCCCCAGCTAGCTTTCTGCCGAACCTGACGCTCAACAGTGACCCTAGTAGCTGCTCTCTGAGTGAATAAATGGGGGCCCTTAGCATCAGCGGCGCCACGTCCTGATAGCGCTCATAGATTTCCAACGCATCATCGCGACGAGAAACCGCCGCGACCAATGAGGCATGTTCAGTCAGCGAGCCAAGCTGAAACTGAATATGCCTCCCGATTCCCGAAGACGTCAACATCCTGGCATCAACCAGCAACCTCGGTCTCATGCTACAGGCTCCCTTCGAGTTCCAAAAAACCATCCGACCACAGTTTGGAGCGCTCCGCCAATGCCCTTAGCCTTGATCTCGCGCAAGGCCGACTGGAAGCGAAAACTGATGATCTCGAATCCAGAATCTTGGTCTCCGACTTCGACCACTCCAATTTCCCTATTTAGCACGCGAGCTTCCTTCGCGAGCTTCTCACGGTAAGCACCATCAGGTCGAGAAAAGTCAGGCGCCAACTCGTTGAGCCACGCAACTAGCTCGTCTACTCTTTCGATCGATACTCTCGCCGAGGCTCCCTTTATTAGGTCGCTATAGCTACCAGGAGCAAGGCCAAGCCTAATTCCAAGCATATCTCGGATCAAGCGATACACACGGTCTTTCGGGTAAAAGGTCCGAGGCGGAGCTGCGAGTAGCAACAAGACTCCGAGCTTCTTGTTCTCGAAAAAAAGAGGTATTCCCAGCGCCTGATGGAAGCGATGAAAAGGCTTGGCAAATTCCGAAATCTGCTCCAGGAACTCACCTCGGAAGAAGAGACTCTCTCTCGTTAGGTCTCCCGAGAACAACAGCACGCGCTCAGTGCTATAGACCAGCCCGGTGATGCTCGAAAAGCTCCGAACTTGGTGCCTGAAGGCAGCCAGCTCTTTCTGTCTCTCGGCATCGCTCATCCGCCGGGACGTACGAGTGTGAAATTCTCCATATTTTTCCCGAAATTGCTCGAAATCAAAATAAGGCACTCCCTGATTACTCAGTGCGTTTGTGTAATCGTTGGTACCGGCAGCCCCGACAGGAATGAATAACTTACGTTGCGGATCTGCCAGAAACAGCACCGCAGATAGGCCTGTAGAGTACAGGCTTTCCTGATGGCCCGCGCACGACAAAACCCCGAGAGCTAGATGACTCAACTTGTCGAGCCTTGCTCGTTCATCTCGACTCGGGTCCAGTGAGTGCATCTCCTCCAACAATTCCTGCATTCTGGATTTCTGCTGATCAAGCATCCTGACTGCATGAACTTTGAAGCTCAGTGCAAGAAACAAGACAAATACGCAACCGGGCCACAAGAGCCGAGCCGAAATTTCTTCCCACGAGATTGTCGCTTCATGTCTTTGCGAATACAGCACGAGCGAGCTGACGATTAGGCTGGCAAGCGAAAAGGCGGCAACGAGCCCCATGACAATAAAGATCCCGAGTGAGAAATATCTTCCGATGTGGCGTTTACTCAACTCTCGGGAAGCGCGGCGCACTTTCCAGGAACTAAATGCCTGTCCGAGCGCGATGAAGTATGAGGCGAAGGTTACCGCCCCGGCAAGGTGTGTATAGAATTCCGTCAGTTGCCTGCTGTCCTTGCAGGCGCTGAAAGTCAGTTTCGTCAGTACGAGAACAAGGGCCACTGAGAAGGCCAGCTGAAGGATCACTTTCACGGCACTCCCACCTTATTCGATGCCAGAGGCTTGGATTTAGAGGCGGCGATGCTAACCTACGCTACTGACGATGTCTAGCAGCTTCTGAGAGGCGACAGGTGAATGCCGCGGCGTTACTCTCGGCTGTGCGGGCGGCCTTGCTTCGGTTCACGAGAGGTAGGCTGCTTGGCGCCGCCGACACGTTCTCGGCTCCCAGGCGGCGCCAGAAGGGCGGAGGCCGATGCGCCGAGCTGGAGCTCGGCGATCCCAGGGGCGAATGGAGCCCTCAGCCCTCCCAGCCCTCGACATCCGCCAAGTCCTTGGCCCGACCGCTGGCCCGTTTGTTCCGGACGAACGCTTCTCGCCCGAGAAACGGCACTTCTTGATCGCCAATGACGGATAGGACTCTCCCGGCCCAGGCGGTCGTGAAGTCGACGCCGGAGATTTCGGTGAGGAGGTCGATCCGCCGCGGAGGCTGGCCGATCTGGTAGATCAGGTCCGGCTTGGCGAGGTCCGCCTCCGTCAGCCCGGTCGCCTCGACCGGAGCGCCGAACACGAGGAGGGCGCGCCAGACTCGGCGCGCGTTCTCTTCGCTGGGTTCGATTAGTAAGTCGAGATCGCCGGTCGCCCGCGGGCGACCGTGCAGGGCCAGAGCGTGGGCGCCCACGACGAGGAAACGCACCTCCGCCTCGCGAAAGGCTGCCAGGAGATCGAGGAAGTCCTCGTTCATTCGTCCTGCCCATGCTCCGAGGCAGGGACAACTCGAATCGGCGTCTTCTCCCGTCGATAGTCAGGGATCGGTCGGCCGGCGCTGGCCCAGGCATCCTTGGCGAGCTGCCACATGACGGCTAGGCGGTCTTCGGGAGAGGTCAGGGACCGCGGATCGTCCGCGGGCTCCTCGCCGAGCCGAAAACGCCGGATGGGCCAGTTTGCTCGGGCGGCGGCGCGGGCTTCGCGATCGGTCATGTCAGTCATTCTATCGCCGCCGCATCGAAGAATCGTCCCACCCAGCAGGTCGGCGCGACTCGGTATTCCCCCCGGTTGCACGCCTGCCGTTCTTCTGTGGCCGAACCTCTTCGCCTTCTCACATCCCCACCGCCCCCCGAGCTTCCGTCCCGTCACCGTGACAGCACGGCGCAGGGTGGCGCAGGGTTGCAGGCTGGTTCCGGATCGCCCGGAGAGTTGATCTCATGAGAACACCAGCGCGGTGATACCACCCGCTGGGTCGCAAAGGAGATACATCATGAATGAACCTTGGACAGCTGACGTTGAGCTCAAGCAGGAAGTCGAACGGCTATACGGCGAAGAGGCTGGTGAACGGGTGCTTTGGGCGCTCGAGAGGATCGCTCGCTTCTTCCGGCCGGAGGACCGGATCGTTGATTGGAAGGCGGTTCAGGACGCGACGACCCTTTCGAAACGCACGATCCAGCGGCTGATGAATTGCGGTCTGTTTCCGGAACGGATGGAGGTCAGCCCGAGCCGGTCGGGCTGGCGGCAGTCGGATCTCGAGCGGTGGTTCTCGAAGCTTCGGCCCCTGCACGGTCCTGACGCGGAGAGGCAGACCTACGCTTCGCTGGTCGCCACGGGCGGGAAGAGCACGCCAATCTCTAGCTCCAAGGCCTCGAACGGCGCAACGCGCGCCACGTCCCCGTCCGTCCAGGCGCCGAGGCGCACCCAGCGACCGGCCTCGGCGGCGAGGGCTTCGAGCGTGCGTTCCTCGGGGTCGATGAGCCAGTAGAACGGAACGCCGGTGCGCAGGTAGAGATCGGCCTTCTTGGTGCGATCGCGGCTCGAATTGGAGGGCGAGAGAACCTCGCACACCCAGTCGGGGACGATCTCGACCGGCCGCTCGAGGGGGAAGTTCGGTACCCGCGACTTGCGCCAACCGACGAGGTCGGGGCTCACGATGTCGTGCGGTCCGAGTTGGACATCCGGCTCGATGACGAGCCACCAGCCGCCCGGGCCGCCGCGTCCCCGGTCGAAAGGAAAAAGCTCACCGGAGAGGGCCACCTGAATGTTCCCGTGGGTGGGCGTGGGGCGCGGACTGGTCCACAGCTCGCCAGCGAGGACTTCTGCGTTCACGTCTTCGGGCAATGCCAAGAGGTCTTCCCAGGCAGCGGCGCGGCGAAGAGGTTCAGCCATGGACAGAGTCTAACGGAACTCGCTTCCCGGCCCACCTCGCAGGTAGAGGTGCTCTTGGGCATCATCGAAGAATCGGCCGGGACAAGCCCGGCCGCTGCCAAGAACGACGGATTGTCTTGGGGCAGCGGCCGGGCTCGTCCCGGCCGGGGTGGGAGGCGGGTGCGGTAGGTCGGCCTCTTTCCCCGCGATACCATTCCCCCATGACCCTCGCCATCTCCTTCGCCGACATCGAAGCCGCCGCCGCGCGCCTCGCGGGCCAGGCTCACCGCACGCCCGTCTTGACCTCGCGCACCTTCGACCAGCGCACGGGCGCGCGGGTGTTCTTCAAGGCGGAGAACCTGCAGCGCATGGGGGCGTTCAAGTTCCGTGGGGCGTTCAACGCTCTGGCGCAGTTTTCGCCGGAGCAGCGCGAACGGGGTGTGCTGGCGTTCTCCTCGGGCAACCATGCCCAGGCGGTCGCGTTGGCGGCGCGGATTCTCGGGATGCCGAGCGTGATCGTGATGCCGCGGGATGCGCCGGCGTCGAAGCTGGCGGCCACTCGGGAGTATCAGGAAGACCAGGCGGGGAGCGAGATCGTCCTCTACGACCGCTACCGGGAGGACCGCGACGAGATCGGCCGCAGGCTGGCCGCCGAGCGGGGCATGACTCTGATCCCGCCCTACGACCACCCCCACGTGATGGCGGGCCAGGGGACGGCGGCCCTCGAGCTGATCGAGGACACCTCGGCGGGCGGTCCGCTCGATCTGCTGGTGGCTTGCGTGGGGGGCGGCGGCCTGCTTTCCGGCTGCGCCGTGGCGGCCAGGCACTTGTGCCCGGCAATCGAGGTCTGGGGTGTCGAGCCGGCGGCCGGCAACGACGTGCAGCAGTCCCTGGCCCGGGGCGAAATCGTCAAGATCGACACGCCCGACACTCTCGCCGACGGCGCCCAGACCCAGGCGCCCGGACGGCTGACCTTTCCCGTGATTCAGGCCCTGGTCACGGGCATCGTCACGGCCACGGACGAGGAGCTGATCGTTGCCCTGCAGTTCTTCGCCGAACGAATGAAGCTGGTCGTCGAGCCGACCGGTGCGCTCGGCGCCGCCGCCGTCGGGAACCCGAAGAGTGGCCTGCCCGACCTGCGCGGCAAGCGGGTCGGGGTGATCCTCTCCGGCGGCAATGTCGATCGCGAGCGGTACGCGGCATTCCTGGGCGGGAGCCGCTGAGGATCGGGCGCTCCGGGACGAAGGCGGTCACAGGGGCGAGGCGAGGGCTCCCGCGAGCCCCCTCCTCTCGAGCTCAGGTCACGGAAGGATGCAACCCGGGCCGCCGGTCCAGTAGCGGCACTTGAAGTTGGCGTAGCCATCGACCTGGTACATGGAGCCGTTCCAGAAGCAAGCCGCGGTGACGACCACGGACAGCGAACAGGACCCGTAGTCGTCCACGTTGTACAGGCAGTATTCGTTGGCGGCGGCCCGAGTCTGTGCGGTCAGGTCGGACTGCGCGGTCGTGCAGCTCGAACCCATGCCCCAGTGGGAGGCGGCGCCGCCTCCCGGAGAGGTGGTGTAGCTGCCGCCGCAGGCGATGCAGACCGCCGTCTGGATCGGTTCGGGGGCGAACAGGTCGGAATCCGGGGGACTCGAAGCGACCGCTGCGAAGGCCGCGGGAGAACCGAGCAGGGTCACGAGGGCGAGGGCGACGACCAGGTTACGCATAGAACACCTCTGAAGCACGAGAGTTACGCACCATCGCGCACTCTGTGTTTCGAACAGTGCCCAAGAACGAGTCGCCGAGGACAGCGCCCGGTGAAAAGCCAGCGAGAATCGAGTGAAAGTGGGGGAAGGATGGTGGCCAAGGCCGGAGTCGAACCAGCGACACCACGATTTTCAGTCGTGTGCTCTACCAACTGAGCTACTTGGCCCAAAGAACCGACCGGTGGGGAACCGGGGACGCGTTTTTAACAGCCGGACGGTGGCGAGGTCAAGAGGTCGGTCGAATGAACCGGGCTCGACACGCCACCCTTGGCGACCCGACAGACGATCACGCCCTCGTCTTCCTCGATCTCGACTAATTCGTGACCGGCCTTGGCGCACCACAGGGGGATGTCGGCTAGCAGACCGGGATCGTCGCCCACGATTTCGAGGATCTGGCCGGGCAGAAGCGCCGCCATGTCGCGGATGGCGAGCAACAGCGGTAGGGGACAGGCGAGCCCCAGGGCGTTCAGTCGGAACTCTTCGGCGGCCATCCCCATCTTTCGGTCCGCCCGGAGGCGGCTTTGGCCCGCGATCGCGCGACCGTTTCGGTTTTGATCCCGAACGCTTTCATAGAATAGCGCCGATGAATGCCCCCCGCCACGCGCTGCTCCTCTTTTTCACGATTCTGCTGGGCACCTCGGCGGTCGCTCCGGCCGGCGCGTGGACGCCGGCCACCGAGGCCTCGATCGCCCGCGAGGGCGCCCGGATGGCGCCGCCGGATCTCCATCGCCAGATCGTGCGCCGCCGGCGCGCCTTCGAACGGGGGCTTGCGGCGCGCTCGGGCTGGGCGCCCGGCGAGCGGCTCGACGACGCGCTGGTCCGCGAGGTGGCCCGGGCGGTGCGGATGATCCGGACCCCCGAACCGTTCGACGACGTGGTCCAGCAGCTCGGAGTGATCTGCCGGCTGGTGACCGTGGCCCACGATCCGCTGGTGGCCTCGGACGCGGACCGGGCGGAGGGACGCTATGCGGCCGACTACGCTCGGTACGCGGAAAGCGCCGACGGCCGGTTTCCGCTGGTCTTCTACGGCTTCCGTCGAGGCTTCGACGACCCCCGGGACATCGCCCGGCTGGTTTCGGAGGCGGTCGAACACGGGCGCACCTTGTACCCATCGATCGGCCGCGAGTACCGACGCATCGGCTTCGCGCGTGGGGTGGACCGCTTCGACGATCGCTCCACGGCCTTCGGGGTGACCTCCCTTGCTTGGAACTACGCCGCCACCGACGTGGGCGAAGTCCTGCGCTACATTTGGCTCCAGGCGGGGGGCGCCGACCCGCGCGCACGCCTGCCCACCCGCGGCAGCAAGCTGCTCCGAATTCCCCGCTCGACCCGCTGACCTTGCGACTACTTCGAACTCGAGGCCCCCGAATGATCACCGTTCGCCGCGCCCTGCTCTCCGTTTCCGACAAGACTGGCCTGCTCGACCTCGCCCGCGGTCTCGCCGCTCGCGGGGTCACGCTGATCTCGACCGGCGGCACGATGCGTCACCTCACCGAGGGGGGGCTCGCCGTGACGCCGGTGTCCCAAGTGACCGGCTCGCCGGAGATTCTCGATGGCCGGGTGAAGACGCTTCACCCCAAGATCCACGGCGGCATTCTGGCCGACCGCGCCGTCCCCGCCCACCTTTCTCAGCTCGCCGAGCACGGGATCGAGCCCATCGACCTCGTGGTGGTCAACCTCTATCCCTTCGCGGCCACGCTGGCCCGGCCGGGCGCCCGCCGGGAGGAGATCGTCGAGAACATCGACATCGGCGGGCCGGCCATGGTGCGGGCCGCGGCCAAGAACCACGGCTCGGTGGCCGTGGTGGTGGACCCGGCGGACTATGGCGACCTCCTGGCCGCCCTCGAGGACCATGGCGGCGCGCTCCCGGAGCCCCAGCGCCGCCGCCTGGCGGCCAAGGCGTTCCGCCACACCGCGGACTATGACGCCCAGATCGCGGGCTTTCTGGCGGAGGAGGTGGCGCCGTTTCCCGCGCGCCTCGGTCTGGCGCTCGAGCGGGTGCTCGAGCCGCGGTACGGGGAGAACCCCCACCAGGCGTCGGCGGTCTACCGGCAGACCGGCGGGGCGGGTGTCCTGGGCGGCTTCACCCAGCTCCAGGGCAAGGAGCTGTCCTGGAACAATCTGCTCGACGTCGACGCGGCGAAAAAGATCGTGGCGGAGCTCGATCGGCCGGCGGTGGTGATCGTCAAGCACAACAATCCGTGCGGCGTGGGCGTCGGCGGCGATCTGGTCGAGGCCTACGAGCGCGCCCTGGCGACCGACCCGGTCTCCGCCTTCGGCTCCATCGTGGCGGTCAACCGGCCGCTCGACGCCAACGCCGCCGCGGCCATGGCGGAGCTGTTCATCGAGGTGCTGGCGGCGCCGGAAATCGAGCCCGGCGCGCGCGAGCGGCTGGCGGGCAAGGTCAATCTGCGTCTGCTGGTCGGGCCGCTCTACGAAGCGGGTCGGGGCGAGCTCGAGCTGCGGTCGATCGATGGCGGCTTCCTGGCTCAGGAGGCCGACTCCCGACCCGACGACCCGTCGACCTGGGAGTGCCCCACCCGGCGCGCGCCTTCCGCCGAGGAACGGGCGGCCCTCGAGCTGGCCTGGAAGGTGGGCCGCTACACCAAGTCGAACGCCATCGTGATCGCCAACCCGCACCAAACCGTGGGCATCGGCGCGGGGCAGATGAGCCGGGTCGATTCCTGTCGCCTCGCGATCGAGAAGGCCCGGTTGCCCGTGGCCGGCTGCGCCGCTTCCTCCGACGCCTTCTTCCCGTTTCGCGACGGGCTCGACGTGCTGGCCGCCGCGGGCGTCACGGCGGTCGTCCACCCGGGCGGGTCGAAGCGCGACGACGAAGTCGTGGCCGCCGCCGACGAGCAGGGGCTGGCGATGCTGGTGACCGGCACGCGGCATTTCCGGCACTGAGTGATGGAGGTTCCCATGGACGACGTGTTTCCCTTCCGGTGGGTCCGCGGCGTCGCCGTGGCCATGCTCCTGAGCCTGCCGGCAACGCCGGCTGTTTCTCAGGTCGTCAGCTTGACGGGTGATTTCAATGGCGACGACCTGGCCGATCAACTCGCCATCGAGGGGAACGGAGTCGGCTGGATCGTCACCCTGGCCGGGCAGTCGACCGGGACCAACTGGCTGCCCGGTTGGGGCCCCGGGTCGCGCAACCACGTGGGCGACTTCGACGGGGACGGTCGAGACGATGTCCTGATCTTCGTGCCCGGCCAGGGCTGGCACCTGTTGCTCTCGACCGGTTTCGCGTTTTCGCCGCGCCTCGACACCAATCCCGGCTTCGGCCCAGGAAGCCGCGAATGCGCCATCGAGTACGACGGCGACCGTGCGGCCGAGCTCATCGTCGAGGGCGACATCGGCAATGGCACCTGCTGGCACTACGACCCGGCCGTCTCGCGCTTCGCGTGGAAGACCTGCTCGCGGGTCTGCCACGCGCCGGAGCCCTTCTTCTTCGTCGAAGACGGCGTGCTGTACCACGACCTTGGGTCCTTCGACCAGCCCCACTTCATCCGCGGCACGTCCTACCTCGGGTGCCGCGGCGTCGACCCCTACGCCATCGCGGACGGAGGCATCGAGCGTCAGACCTGGGCGTTGTTCCACTATCGCGACTGCGGTCCCCACCAGATCCTCGGCGACTGGGTCGAGCTTCGCGACCGGCTCGGGGTCAACACGATCAAGATCCTGACCCCGGCCCGCGCCCACGAGTACCCGAACCTCTGGGAGCCCTGGTACGACGAAGACGGCGCGCTCAGCGCCTTCGCCCGGGGCAAGCTCGAGACCCTCTTCGACGTCGCTCGGACGGTGGGCGTGGAGCTGACTCTGGTGCTCCAGCTTCACTACAGCAACTATCCCAATGCCTTGCCCGGATCTCGGGAGGAGGCCTTCTGGCTGCGCTACATGGAAAGTCTCGGCGCCGCGTTCCGGGACGAACCGGCCCTCCTGTCCTACGAGCTGGTCAGCGAGGGGCTGATCCGCTGTCCCCCCGAGGGGCGCTGCAACTGGGGCCAAAAGGATGGCTGGGAGGCCTTCGCCCTGAGCTTCCACACGCGCATGGCGCGGGCTCTGAAGGCCGCCGACGGCAACCACCTGATCACCAGCGGACAGGTTTCGGCGCCAGTGCTGCCCGGCGCTCCGCCCTGGCATTTCCCCTCGGCGGAGTTCGCGCTGATCGACGACATCCACGGTCTGAACGCCGGCAGCCCCTTCAACCTCTATTCGCAGATCGATTACCTCGCCCCGCACCTCTACGCCAGCAACATTCCGCCCATCGTCACCCCTGAGCAGATCACCGCCACGGTCCCTCACCTGCGCGCCCACCGGGATGCCGAGGGAGTTGCAAAGCCCATCACCGTGTCCGAGGCGGGCTTCTGGTTCGATCTCCTCGGGATCGCCGGCCAACCGGGGGCGCCCACCGCCAACGAGCTCGAGCAGGCCCGCTACTTCTCGCTCTTGACCGCGGCCCTCGACACCGCCGGCGGCCAGGGGCTGCTCGTGTGGGACGCCGCGCCCCAACTGCCGCTGGTGCCGGGCAGCTACACCAAGACACTGAACGACTTTGGCCTGGTGAGTCTCCACCTGCTCTCGCCTCCCCATCCCCGACCCCGCGAGGTCGTCCTCCTGAACGGCGACCTGTGGAACGTCTTCTACTGGGACTTTGCGGATCGGCCGGCGGCCGCCATCCTGCGTTCGTACTTCGCTTCGCATCCCTGACGCTGTCGGAAGCGAGGCGTGGCACCGGCCGCGCCTCGCTCGGCCACCGACTCCTGATACCGTTACCGCCGGACGAAAATCCCCGGGAGGCTTCATGGCGAGTCGTGGGAAGCCACTTTCGACGGTCGACAGCGCTTGGCTGCGCATGGACGATCCGACCAACCTCATGACCATCACGGGGGTGATGACCTTCGAGCGGAAACCGGAGTGGCCGGTCCTGCGCGAGACCCTGCTCGAGCGGCTGGCGTGCTACGAGCGCTTTCGCCAACGGGTGGAGGACCCGGGGACTCTGCTCGGTAGTGCACGCTGGATCGAAGAGAACTTCGAGATCGACGAGCACCTGGTGCGCGCCGAGCTGCCCGGGAAGGCTGACGAAGAGGAGCTGAAGATCCTAGTCTCGCAGCTCATGGCGCAGCCCTTCGCCGCCGGCAAACCTTTGTGGCAGATCCATTTCGTCGAGAACTACCGGACCGGTGGGGCGCTCGTGGCCCGCATCCACCATTGCATCGGCGATGGCCTGGCGCTGGTCCAGGTGCTGCTCAACATGACCGACACCCGGCCCAAGGACGACTCGCCCCCGGAGCCCATTCCCCTCGATCCCACCATGAAGAACGAGGCCGCCCAGAGCCTGCGCGGCACCTCGCCCCGGCGCGGGAGGGTCGGCCGCGGGTTCCGCTGGCTTCGGGCGGGCGGCAGCGCGGCCTGGACCCTGGGCGAGCTGGCGGTGCTCTCGGCGGACCCGCAGACGATCTATCGCGGTGGGCTCGGTGTTGAGAAGAAAGCGGTCTGGTCCGAGGCGTTTGCGCTCGAAGAGGTCAAGCAGATCGGCAAGAAGCTCGGCGCCACCATCAACGACGTGCTGCTTTCCGCCCTCGCCGGGGCGCTGCGGCACTACGCCGCCGACCGCGGAGCCAAGGTGCCGAAGCAGGTTCGCGCGGTGGTACCGGTCAACCTGCGCCGGCCCGACGACCGCAGCCTCGGCAACAAGTTCGGCCTGGTCTTCCTGCCGTTGCCCGTCGGCGAAGCCGAACCGGTCGAGCGGCTGTTCGCGCTCAAGCGCGAGATGGACGCGCTCAAGCGCTCGCCCCAGGCCTTCGTGGCCTTCGCGGTGCTCCAGGCCATCGGTGCCACCACCGCCAAGATCGAGGAGATCGTCCTCAAGATCTTCGCCAAGAAGGCCACCGCCGTGGCCACCAACGTGCCCGGGCCGCGGGAACCGCTGTTTTTCTGCGGTACCAAAGTCCGCAGCATCATGTTCTGGGTGCCCCAGGCGGGCCGCCTGGGCATGGGCGTCAGCATCCTCTCCTACGCCGGTACGGTGCGGGTGGGGGTGACCACCGACGTGCGCCTGGTGCCCGACCCGGAGAAGATCGTCGCCGCCTACGAACGGGCGCTGGACGAGCTGCGCCAGGCCGCCGCGGGTGCGTGAGATCGAGCCACAGATTTTCCCCGACACCCCTCGTCGCCAAGGAGCACCGATGCGCCGTCTCGTTCTCGCCGCCCTCCTCTCCGTCGTCGCCACCGCTTCCATTCCGGCCGGGGAGCCCGAGCGCCTCGTCGGCTTCTCGGCCGCGGGCTCGGAGGCCCAGCGCGCCCTCGAGGCGCGCTTCGACGCGCTGCTCGCGCCCGAGAATCTGCGCCGGGAGCTCGAAACGCTGTCCGCACGGCCGCACCACCTGGGCTCGCCGGGCAGCAAGGCGGTGGCGGAGCACATGGCGGCCCTGTTCCGGTCCTGGGGCTACGAGGCGGCGCTCGAGGAATTCCACGTGCTGTTCCCGACCCCCAAGGTGCGGGTGCTCGAGCTGGTGGCCCCCACCAAGTTCACCGCCCGGCTCGAGGAGCCGGCCCTGGCCGAGGATCGCACCTCGGGCCAGAAGGCCGAGCAGCTGCCGACCTACAACGCCTACTCGGCCGATGGCGACGTCACGGGCGAGCTGGTCTACGTCAACCACGGCGTGCCGGCGGACTACGACGAGCTGGCCCGGCGCGGGGTCGACGTCCGCGGCAAGATCGTGATCGCCCGCTACGGCGGCTCCTGGCGGGGCATCAAGCCCAAGGTGGCGGCCGAGCATGGGGCCATCGGTTGCCTCATCTACTCCGACCCGGCGGGGGACGGCTTCGCCCAGGGGGACCCGTACCCGAAGGGCGGCTGGCGCGGCGAGTGGGGCGTCCAGCGCGGCTCCGTGGCCGACATGCCGATCTTCCCCGGCGATCCGCTGACTCCCGGTGTCGGGGCCACCAAGGACGCCAAGCGCCTGGAGCGCGCCGCGGCACCCACCCTCATGAAGATTCCGGTGCTGCCGATCTCCGCGGCCGACGCCCAGCCGCTCCTGGCCGCCCTCGACGGGCCCCTCGCCCCGGCGAACTGGCGCGGCGCTCTGCCGATCCCCTACAAGCTCGGCCCGGGTGGCGCCAAGGTTCACCTGAAGCTCGAGTTCGACTGGCGCCTGGTGCCGGCCTACGACGTGGTGGCCAAGCTACACGGTCGCGACCTGCCGGACCAGTGGATCGTCCGGGGCAATCATCACGACGCCTGGGTCAACGGCGCCACGGACCCGCTCTCGGGCATGGTCGCCGTGCTCGAGGAGGCCCGCGCCGTGGGCGAACTGGCCAAGGCCGGCCAACGCCCTCGGCGCACCGTCGTGTACGCCGGCTGGGACGGCGAGGAGCCGGGGCTCCTGGGATCGACGGAGTGGGTCGAATTCCACGCCGACGAGCTGCGCGCCAAGGCCGTGGCCTACATCAACACCGACTCGACCTCCCGCGGCTTCCTGGACCAGGGCGGCTCCCACTCCCTCGAGCGGCTGATGGGCCAGATCGGTCGGGACGTGATGGACCCGGTGAAGAACGTCAGCGTGGCCCAGCGGGTCAAGGCCGCGACGATTCTGGGCGGCTCCCCCGAAGCTCGCCGCGAGGCTCGGGAACGCCGGGATCTGCGGCTCGATCCGTTGGGCTCGGGCTCGGACTACACGCCCTTTCTCCAGCACCTCGGCATCGCGTCCTTGAACCTGGGTTTCGGCGGCGAGGACCAGTACGGCCAGTACCACTCGATCTACGACACCTTCGATCACTATGTCCGGTTCATGGACCCGGACTTCCGCTACGGCGTGACCTTGGCGAAGGTGGCGGGCCGGGCCACCCTGCGCCTCGCCAACGCCGAGACCTTGCCCTTCGACTTCACCGCCCTGGCCGAGACCGTGGGTCGCTACGTGAAGGACATCGAGGAGCTGGCGGATAACCAGCGCAAAGAAGCCGAGGAGCGCAACCGGCGGCTCGACGAGGGCGACTGGGCCGCCGTGGACGACGCCCGCGAGACCTGGGTGGCTCCGCCCCGACTCGAGCCCGGCCCGTTCTTCAACTTTGCCCCGCTCAAGAATGCCCACGCGGCCCTGGCCGCCGCCGCCAAGGCCTACGACGAGGCCCTGACCGAGCGGGGTGGAACGGGCGGCGGCGAGGCCCTGGACCGCATTCTGCTCGCCGCCGAGCGTGCGCTCACCCGATCCGAGGGATTGCCCGGTCGCCCGTGGTTCCAGCACCACCTCTACGCGCCGGGCCAGTACACCGGCTACGGCGTCAAGACCCTGCCAGCCGTGCGGGAGCCCCTCGAACAGCGGGAGCACGGGCGGGTGGAATCCGGAATCGCGGCCACCGCCGCGGCCCTCGAGAATCTGGCGAAGGAGCTCGAGAAGGCCACGGCGGCGCTACGGTGAGTGGCGGCGAAGCTCAGGGCACCCGGGTCACGACCGGCACGCTGACCGCGGTGCCCACGACCATTCCGAGGATATCGAGGGCTTCCCAGTGGAGCATCGCCTGGTCGAAGGTCGAAGGGATCGCCAGGTCGAGCCGGTAGACCGTTCCCGGGCCGCACAGGGGCACGGCGCCGGCCGTGGAGAAGAACGCTTGGTAGGTTCCGCTCTGGATCTCGAGGGCCGCCAGCCGAACACAGGGATGTTTCTGCCAATCCCACTCCGGGTTCAGCTCGATCCATAGCGTGCTGGTGGCGGACTGGGTTCTGGACGACCCCGAGGGCGGGTCGACGGTGCAGTTGGGGCACGGGTCCGAGCTCGGCTGCGGCGAGCTCTCCGCTTGATAGAAGAGCGACAGGGCGCTCGGCGAGATTTTGGTGGCGGGGATCAGGGTGAGCGTGGTCGTGCTCGCGCCCTGCCAAGGCTTCGAGGTCAAACTCGTGGAACGACCGGGGCCGATGTGGCGAGACTGCGGCCGATCCCGATCGAGGGCTGGGTCCGCCAGCCACTCGAGGGGCTTGCCGAGATTCTCGAGGGTCTCGACCAGGTGCGCCGGGGGATCGGCCGGAGTCCTTGCCCAGTGGGCGGCGGCGAGGCCGGCGACGACGACGCTGCCGACCGAGCTGCCGGTCAAGGCGGGGGTGAGGAGTTGTTGGTCATCGCGGACCACGGCGGGCCCGCCGAACGCTGCCCGTGGCGCGAGGGCGCCGGGCCGAGTGCTGACTAGCGAGCGGCTGTTGCTGGTGAGGCCGTTCACGGCGAAGACCACCGGCTGGTGTCGGCCCACGGCCTCCCAGGCGGCAGGGAGCAACGGCCCGGTGGGTGAGTTCGGCCCCGGCGTCGCGTTGCCGGCTGCCGCCACCACCAGGACCCGCGCCTTCCGGGCCAGCTCGAGAGTTTGGTAGACGGCGCGCGCCTGGGCGGGCATCCACCGCTTTTCTTCGAAGCCGCCGAAGAGTCTTCCGTCCCAGCCCAACGAGAGGTTGATCACGAGCCGGTCGGGCGCCGGGTCGCTCGGGTCTTGGGACCAGGCCTTGAGCTCGTCGAACAGGGCCACCGCGACGTCGCTGATCCAGCCGTAGGGACCGGTGCAGCCCAGTTGAGTCTGGGCGCCGAGGGCCAGGCGATAGTGGACCGAGACCGGGCAGTCCTTGCCCTTGCGATTCCGGCAGGCCACCTGCCGGGCCAGCTGGCCGAGGGTCCGGCCGTGGTGCGAGCAGGAGGGCGTGCCACCCCCCCCCTGCACGGGCTCGGTGTCGAGCACCGCCAGACGGACCCGAGCCGCGGCCGGCGTGGCCGGGGGGAGGGCGATGGCGTCGAGGGTGCTCTGGGCCAGGGCTGGGCCGCTGGCGGCGATCAGCCCTTGGAGCTGTTGGCCCGAAACCCCGCGGCAATCGCGATCGACCCGATCGAATCCCGCCATCGAGGGCGGCCGGCCGGTGGCCGAGCGATACAGGCAGAACCGATCGAGGCCGCCTTCGCGCGCCCAGTCGGCGAGCTGATCCAGGCTCGGCCGGAAGCCGGCGGCGGGACTGGCGGGGCGGGGGGGCGGAATCTCGAATAGGGGGCTCCAGCCCGCGGGACAGGTCCGGTTGCGCTCGGGCAGGAGCCCGATCCACCGTTCGCCCGAGCAGTTCGCGGCGACCACCGCGGCTTCCAGATCGGCGCTGGCGTTGGTTTGGCGGACGGTGACCGTGGCGCAACCGCTGAGGGCGCCAAGGACGAAAACGAGTGAGCATCGTGATCCAAGGGTCATGGGACGGGTCCCTCCTCGCCGAGGCTGTTCGCGCCGATCCGGCCGGGTCTGACAGATCTCACGGCTCGAGCACGCGAAACGCCGCCCAGTCGTCGCCGGCGTGAGGCTGGCCGTGGAGCTCGGTCTCGGCCCGGGCGAGGGCTGAGGCTAGATCGGCGCCGCCGAGCCAGGCCCGGTAGAGCTCGACCACAAGAGGCCGTGCCACGTCGTCCGCGATCGGCCGGCTGGTCGCCACCACGGCGCGGGCACCCGCGAGCAGGAAGGTCTGGGCGAGGCCCAGGCCATCCACCCGCGCGAGGGTCGTGGTCTTGCCGCTTTCACAGGCCGAGAGCACCACCCAGTCCGGCGCCTGCTCGAGGGCGAGCAGGTCCTCGAGGCGCAACCGCGTTCCGCGGGCCAGCCGGAGCTCGCTCTGCCAACCCCCGGGACCCGAAAAGTCGGCGTGCCCGGCGAAATGGAGGAGCTCGACGCCCTCCGCCAGATGGCGGCGAACCTCGTCGGCGCCGGCGTCGAGCCCCATCAGGAGCTTCACGTCGCGGCCCGACCGGCGCAACAGCTCGACGACCTCGATCGCTTCACTCTCGGCTTGCTGGAGATCGCCCCCCGGATTGCCGATCACCAAGGCCTTGCCGCCGCCCCGGAGGCGCTGGCGGGCGGGCAGGTCGAGCCCATAGGTCACCGGCCGGGAGGCCAGCAGCGGCTCGCCGCCGTGCGGCAGCGCGTGGAAGTCGAGCTCTCGCAAGCGTCCGTAGGGCATCACGCGCAGACGACGAGCCCGGGCGATTTCCTCGTGGAAGGGACCGAGCAGGAGGGCGGCCAGCTCCGGCGAAGGCACCGGGGCGGCCGGCGGCGCCGGGATCCGTACCGCCCGTGGCGGCCGACCTGGCTCTGCCGCAAGAGCCAACCAGGTCTCTCGATCGAGGGGGTGGTAGGCCAGCAGCAGCTCGCCGGGGCCGGGTTCGGCCAGCTTCGCCGGCGGTCCCGGTGAAGGGGCGGTGAAGCCCCGAAGAACCCGAGCTCGAGCCCGGCGCACCTGGACGAGGGCGGCGGCCGGGTCGCCCCTCGCGAGCAGCAGGACGAGTCGGCGGCGCACCACGGTTTCACTCTGGGCGATGAACCACTCGCGGCCCTCGCGGGCGGGCAATCGGGCGAGTCGGTCATCGAGCAGGGCCTCGACGGCGGCGAGCTCGTCGAAGGCCGCCGGCGTTTCGCCGAGTGCCAGGGCGCGGCCCAGGCGCGCGCGCCACTGGGCCTCGGGCACCTCGAGCAACGCGAGCTGGTCGAAGCGGCCGAGGGCCAGCTCGCGCTCTCCGCGGGCGAGGGCCAGGTTCGCCTCGGCGAGAGCGAACCACCACCGCTGCTCGGCATTGGCCTCGGCCCGGTAGCGGTCGGCGTCGGCGAGGGCCGCCGCGACCTCGGCGATCCGACCGGCCTGGAGCAGAGCCACCGCGCGGTTCACGTGCACGTTGAAATGTCTCCCCTGAGGGCAGGGGCCTTTCGGGAGTTCGGCGGCGGCCCGCTCGAGGGCGGCCGCAGGGTCCTCGACCGGATCGCCTTGCTCGTGCGCCAGGTAGCGGGTCCAGCCGACGTTGCTCCACAGCTCTGCCCGTTCGCAGGGGGTCGCGGGCAGCGCCCTCTCGGTGAGCCGGCCGAAAATCTCGGCGGCGCTCTGGAACCGGCCCATCTCCTCCAAGGTCAGCGCGCGCACGACCTCGGCGGAGCGCAGGTCGTCGGTTCGTCCCAGGCGATCCGCCTGGAGCGCAGCCTGGGTGAGGCGCTCGAGAGCCCGCGCCACATCCCCCCGGCGGCGGGCGACCAGACCCTCCCAGTAGGCGACCAGCAGCTCGGCCCGCGCTGGGCGGGGTGCCGGCGGCAGGCCGGCCAGCAGGTCCTCTACCGCGGCACCGTCGCCGCGCTCGAGGGCGGCCCCGATCGCGAGGGTCAGCGCGTCCACTTCGCCCAGCCGGTGGCCCGCCGCGCGGTGGCCGGCAAGGGCTGCGACCAGCGCCTCGTCCCGCTCGCGAGAGGGGGGCAGGGCCTTGGCCAGCAGCGTCCAGCAGGCCGGCCGGCTGCGCTCGTCTAGCTCCACCACCGCACAGGAGCCGAGCAGCTCCCGCGCTCCCGCGAAGTCCCCGGTGCGGATCCGTCCCTGAGCTTCGAACATCCACCGCGGCCAGCCCGAGGCCTCGAGTTGGACCGACTGGTCCGCGATCTCGAGCCGCCGCGTGCCGTCGGGCACGACCACCTCGATCCGCCATCCACCCTGGACGGGCGTTGCGGACTCGGACGACAGGGTTCGTCCATCGGCCCGCAGGGGCTCCGGATCTGCCCCGGCCACGGGGCCGACCCAGAGGGTGAGGCGGCGCTCCAGGCGCAGCACGCAGACCTCGCCGCGGACTTCCTGGCAGCCTTCGACCTCGAGGACCGGCGGCGGTCCGAGTGGAGTCCTCTTCGCCGGCGCGCCGCAGGCCAGCGCTCCCAGGAGCAGAAGGCCGAGGGCGGAGCCGGTTCGGATCATGGCGGGGGAGCTTGGACGGCGACCGAGAACGCCTGCCAGCGGCCGGCGGGATCGCGCTCCGCGGTGTCCCCGGGTGGGGGAAAGCGGCCGGGGCGGCCCACGATCACCCGCAGCGTGCCCGGGGCGAGCTCGGCCGTCGCGGCCGCGGGCAGGTTCACCACCAGGGTACCGTCGGGCCGGCGCTCGAGGTGGGTCTCGCAGCCGGGCCAGAAGCGAGGCGCCGCCCCGGTGGCCGTGTGCACACACTGGACGGTGACCTGGCCGCGGCTCGATTCGTCGGGCTGAAGGGCGATGTTCGCGTCCAGGCCGATCACGATCTGCCTGCCGCCTCGGCTGCCCGCGTTGGCCTCGATGGTGTAGTTCGGCAGCGCGGGATTGAGGAACGGCCGCAGCAGGGCGAAGGCCACGAGGCCCGCCGCGAGGAGCCCCGCCCCCGCCCAGACCACCACCCGCCCGCGGAACGGGAGGACCTTGGCGCCCGTCTCGCGGGCCGCGCCGGCCTGCTGGGCCTGGATCTTCGCCACCAGGGAAGCCTGGAACGCCGGGCCGAGAGGCTGGAACGCGGCCCAGGCAGCACGGCCCTCCTCGGTGCGTTCGGCCTCGGCGTGCAACTCGGCCCGTTCCCCGGCTTCCAAGGTTCCGGCGGCCAGCCGATCCCAGCGATCATCGAGCGCCTGCCGCTCGCGGGCTTCCTCGTCCTTGGCCACCTGCACCAACTCCTCGAACCAGCGGTCGTTCATGACACCCTTCCCTGGGAGTTGTTTCGCCCGTCCACCGGTCCATCTGACATCGAGGCCAGCAACCGGGCGGCCAGGCGCTTGAGCCGGCTACGCCAGGCGTAGACCGCGTCGGCGGAAAGCCCGGTGGCCGCCATCACCTCCGGCGGGTCCCGTTCCTCGACGAACAGTAGCTGGAACAGGCGCCAGCCGAGGGGCGTCAGCTCCTCGCGCAGCCGGCCGAGGAGGTGGCCGAGCACCTCGCGGGACTCGGCCGCCCGCTCGGTGGCCTCGGCGCTCGGGATCTGCTCGAGCTCGTCCGCCGCCGTGGGCTCCTCGGTCCAGGGGTTGCGCTTGCCCGTGCGCAGGATCGAGGTCAAGCGCCGTTCGACCACCAGGCCGACGTAGTTCTCGAGCGACAGGCCCCGCGCCGCGTCCCAGCCTCGCAGCACGCGGCCTTCCTCGACGAACAGCACCAGGAACATCTCCTGGACGAAGTCCTCCACTTCCTGCCGCACCGAGCGCGATGCGGCGCCGCCCGTGCGCCACAGGAGCAGGCCGCGGGCGACCCGTGCATGGATGACCGGCGTCAGGCGGGCCACCAGGGCGGAGAGGGCCCGAGGGTCGCCTGCGAGAGCCCGGGCGACCTCGACGGAAGGGTCGCTTTGAGACATGGTTGAACAAGAAGGTATCACGGCCCCGTGGCCGGAACCGGACCCCGGCGAGCGATCAGGGGCTCACTTCCCACCGCACCGAATCCCCGCTCTCGAAGCCGTCCTCGAAGATCAGCCCGCAGACCGCCGCCGGGTCCGGCGCAACGGCGCGGATGGCCCCGTGGCCATAGACCGGGTTCGGGATCTCGCTGCCCAGAATCCCGCCGCAGGTTTGGCCCGAGGTGCGCGGGACCGAGGTGGCGATGATCCGTTGCTCGATCGCGTCGACGTCGCCGCGCAGACAGGGAGCGCCGGAGATCAGAAGCGCCACGAGCCCCGCCACGTGGGGGCCCGACATGCTGGTGCCCGAGAGGCTGCCGTAGCCCCCCGTGCGCAGGCTCGAGCGGATCGAAACGCCGGGCGCAGAGATGTCCGGCTTCAACCGCCCGCTGCCGTCCACCGTGACCGTGCCGCGAGAGGAGAAGCTGGCGATCACATCCGCGTTGTCGGTGGCCCCGACGGTGAAGGCGGCGTCGTAGATCGCCGCCGGGGTGTTGACGGTGGAGCAGCCGGAGCCGGAGTTGCCGGCCGAAACCACCGGCACGATGCCCGCCGCCCGGACGTTTTCGACCACGGTCTGGAGCACCACCGGGTCCGTGCAGCCCTCCGACGGCGGGCAGCCCCAGGAGTTGTTGATCACATCCGGCGCGCGATCGGGATCGGGGTTCTCGCCCGCCGCGTCGGTCGGCGCCAGGAAGAACTGGAAGCACTCGGAGTAGGTCGCCGGCGTGCCGTTGCCGCGGTCCATGTTGCGGCAGCCGATCCAGCGTGCCCCGGGCGCCATGCCGATCTCATTGCCGGCGCCGTCGTCGCCGACCATCGTGCCCATGGTGTGAGTGCCGTGGTTGTTGTCGTCGCACGGTACCGGCGAGTCCGCACCGCAGGAGCTGCCGGTCGTGTGGATGGCGTCGTGCCAGTGGTAGGCGTGATCGGCAGTGGCGCCGTTCCACCCGCGGTACTGGTTCTTGAGCGCGGGGTGGTCCCACAGGTAGCCGGTGTCGGCGCCCGCCACGACTACCGAGGCACCGTCGATGCCGGCCGTCCACAGGGCCGGTGCGCCGACGTGGGTCAGACTCGCCTCGATCGCGGCCGGCCGCGGCTCACCTCGTGGGGTTGCATCGGCGGACTCGAGCGGCGGCAACGCCAGCGCGACGGAGGGGTTGGCGACCACGCGGAGGAGGTCGGCGCGCTGGGCCAGGGTCTCGATGGCGGCAGCGTCGAGGCGGGTCCAGATCATGTTGACGATCCAGTAGGAACGATGGGGCAGGCGGCGCTGGCGCAGCTCGGCGAGCAGCGGCTTCTGACTCTGCTCGGCCACCGCCCGCAGTCGCTCGACGACGTGGCGGCCCTTCTCCTTCTTGCCGTGGAGCCGCGCGGCGCCGGAGACATCGGCCTGCTCGGACAGGACCAGGAGGACTTCCGTGGACCCGGTGAGGGAGACCTGCTCAAGCACCCACGGATCGACCTTGAGAGTCCACGCCGCGCTCGCGGCGGCGGTAAGGGGCGCCGCGGTCAAAGAGAAACCTAGAGCGGCGGCGAGAAGCGAGCGACGGGCGGTGAGCATCGGGGCGTCCCTTTCGAGCGGCGGAGACCGTGGAGTCTAGCAGCCGTGCCGGCCTCGCTCCCTCACCCCCCGGCCCCCTCTCCCTCGCCGCCCCTGGACCACCCCCGGGAGAGGGGGAGGAAGACAAGAGAAATCGCCTCTTTCTTGGCGATTTCCATCATTTCCGTAGGGGCGACGCATGCGTCGCCCTCCGGGGGCTCGCCGCCTCTTTCCTGCGACTGGCGTTCAGAACGAAATCGCGCCGCCGAGGCTCCAGGCGTGGCGCTCGCGGTCGTACCCCGGGGTTACCTGCCAGTGGACCTTGCCCTCGCGCTCGGCCGTTCGGCCGTGGCGTTTGACCACGAAGCGGCCGATCGCGTGGCCGATCAGGGCGCCGGCGACGACGTCCGAGGCCCAGTGCCCGTCGAGCTCGATACGGGCCATGGAGATCAACCCGGCGAGCCCGTAGGCGGTGACCTTGACCCAGCGGTGCGAGGTGTGGCCGGCGACCACGGCCGCCAGGGCGAAGGCCTGGGTCGCCTCGCCGGAGGGGAAGGACTTCTCGCCCGAGAAAACCGAGAAGGCCTGGGCACTGCCGGTGTCCCGCGGTCGCGTGCGGCCGACGAGCTCTTTGAGCGGCGCCACCACGATCGCGGAGAGGATCGTGGCTTCGACGCCGTCCTTGGCGAAATTGACGAGCTGCGGCCGGTCGAGGCCGCGGCCGATCAGCCAGGTGGCGCCGAGCAGCGCCAACCCGCCTTCCTGGCCGAGCGGCCGGACCGCCCGGCCGGCCCGCACACCGACGTCGTCGCGGAAGCGGTCGACGCCTTCGTTCAGCTCGTCGTCGGCCATGGCCGCCGCACCCACGAGGGCGAGGCCGAGTCCGAAGCGCTTCCAGCCGCGAGAGTCCATCTCGAAGGGCGAGCGGCCGAGCGCGACCAGGTCGAGGGCGAGGCGCCGTCCGAACCCGGGCTCGTCGAAACTCTGGCCGGAGGGTCGGCCGACGCCGACGAGATCGGGCACCGCCCAGGCGGGCTTCGCGGGCCGCTCGGCGGCCGCCGAGAGAGCCTCGTAGACCTCGGTCAAGCCCAGCTCGAACCGGGGTTCGGGGCGCGGCGCGGGGAGCGCCAAGGACGTCGACAGGATAGAGGAGAGTAGAGCGGTCGTCAGCACGGGGAATGGCCTCCCTCCTCGGAACGGGACCGTGGCGAAGGTGCCAGTCCTGCCCGGGCGGGCGGATCTTGGGCGAGGGTCGTGAACGTCGAATGAAGCGTCGCGGGAGCGTAGCCTCCGGTCGACCTCGCGCGTTTGAAGGCTTGGCGGGAGCCTGGTAACCTCTCGCCGCGTTCTGCCGAAAACAGGAGAATCCCATGCGCGTCCGGCTCGGTCTCGTCGTCCTGCCGTTGGTCGTCCTCGGTTTCGTCGGCCTCGCTTCGGCGGGGGCCGCCGACGATCCGCCTCCCACCGGTTCGACCGTCGCCCAGACCGCGGTCCCTCCCGACGCCGGCCCGGTGGCGGTGCCGGAGCCCTCGGAAAAGGCGATGCGGTACTTCCGCTCCGGCAATGTGCTGTGGGTCGTCGGCACCCTGTGGGGTCTCGTGGTACCGGCAGTGATCCTTTTCACCGGTTGGTCCGCGCGCCTGCGAGATCTGGCGGCGCGGGTCTCCCGGCGGCTTTTCCTGCAACGCGCGTCGTACTTCGTGCTGCTGAGCGTCGCCACGTTCGTGATCGACCTGCCGCTCGCCTGGTATTCGTCGTTCGTGCGACCCCACGCCTACGAGCTGTCGAACCAGACCGCCGGGAAGTGGTGGAGCGACGCCTTGATCGGCCTCGCCGTGGGCACGCTGATCGGTGCCCTCGTGGTCGGCGTGCCCTACATGCTGCTGCGCACGAGCCCTCGCCGCTGGTGGTTGTGGACGGGGCTCCTGGCTTCCCCGTTCTTGATCGTGGGCCTGCTGATCCAGCCGATCTTCATCGACCCGCTGTTCAACAAGTTCGGCCCCATGAAGGACCAAGGACTCGAGAGCGAGATCCTGGCCCTGGCCGGCCGCGCGGGGATCGCGGGCAGCCGGGTCTACGAAGTCGAGAAGAGCGTCGACACCAAGACGGTCAACGCCTACGTGACGGGGTTCCTGAGCAGCAAGCGAATCGTCCTTTGGGACACCTTGATCCAGAAGCTCGACCGCCGCGAGACGTTGTTCGTGATGGGCCACGAGATGGGCCACTACGTGCTCGGCCACGTCTGGCAAGGCATCGTCATCGGAACCCTGCTGATCCTCCTCGGCCTCTACGTGGTGCATCGGACGGCGGGCCGGCTGATCGCCCGCTTCGGTCACCGTTTCGGCTTCACCACGCTCGGCGATACGGCCTCGCTGCCACTCCTGCTGTTGCTGCTCTCGCTCACCTCGCTCGTCCTCTCGCCCGCACTCCTCGCCCTGTCCCGTCACGCCGAGCACGAATCCGACCGTTTCGGCCTCGAGCTCACCCGCGACAACCACGCGGCGGCCAGGGCCTTCGTCAAACTGCAGCAGGAGAACCTCTCGAACCCGCGCCCGGGCTGGCTCTACAAGCTCTGGCGCTCGAGCCACCCGCCGCTCGGCGAGCGCATCGATTTCTGCAACGAATACCGGCCGTGGGAGAAGGGTGAGGCGCTCCGGTACGGGGATCGAATGACAGCGACAAGTTCACGTTGATGCGTGATGCGTACGGGTGTAACATCGCGCACTATGCGAACCACCGTAGCCATCGACGACCCGATCCTGGACGAGATCAAGGCGATTCAGGCCCAAGAGGGTAAGGGCCTCGGCGAGCTGCTGAACGAGCTTTTGATTCTGGCGCTGGCGCTGCGAGAGAAGAAGGAGGTCGCGATCGAGCCCTTCGAGTGGATCTCCAAGGATATGGGGACCCCGCTGGTCGATCTCAATGACAAAGAGGCTCTCTGGGCCGTGCTCGATGGTCGTGCGAAGCCGTGAGCTATAGCCTCGACGTCAATATCCTGATCGATGCGACGAATCGCCGGAGTCCGTTTCACGAGCCGGCGGTGGAGTTTCTTGCGAAAAGCGCCAACCGGCTCGAGATGATGGCCTTGGGGTGGATCACGATTTTCGGGTTTCTGCGCATGGTCACGCATCCCTCGATCCTCCCGAATCCCCTGACTCCGGATGAAGCCGAGACCAACATCTCGAGACTCCTGCGTCGGCCACAGGTCCGAGTGGTCGCTGAAGACGACGAAACCTGGCGGGTCTATCGGCGCCTGACGAGTCGTATTCCCGTACGAGGCAACCTGGTTCCCGACGCACAACTGGCGGCCTTGCTGATTCGCCACGGTGTTCGACGGATCTACACCCGAGACCGCGACTTTCTCAAGTTCGACGGCCTGGAAGTGGTCGATCCCTTCGCCTGAGCCGCGCCCCCTCGCCGGTTTGACAGCTCCGCCCCCGGCCGCTAGGGTCCGCGCCCATGATCGACCGCCCGAAAGCCCTCGCCGATGCCCTTTCCGCCGGTCCACCACCCGTCCTGCTCCTGATCGGCGAGCCGGGCTCGGGGCGCTGGGCGCTGCTCGAGTCCGCGGCCGCGGTACTGCGCCGAGGCGGGCGCAAGGTCGTCACCCTCGACCTCGATCTCGACGGCTTCGAAAGCGACACGGACGATTCCCTGGCCCGCTACCTGGCGGCCCGCGGAGTCACCCAGCCGGGCCTCGCGGACCGGGCGGCGCGGCTCGCCCCCCTGGCCACCGCCTTGCCGCGCAGCCACCGCTCGGCGGCGCTGCTGGCGGTGCTCTTGGACCCAGGGGCCGACCCAGGCCCCGCCGACGCGGCGGTCGACCTGCCCTTCGAGCCCCGGGCGGCGCTCGTCGAGAGCCTGCGGGCGCGCACGCCCACAGGCGGCCGGCTGGTGCTTTTCGCCCGCGTCGAGGAGCTGACCGGCCCCCTGGCCGGGACCCTGGCCGAGCTGCCGGCGGAGGTTCCCGGTCTGGCGCTGGCCCTGGCCGTGGCGCCGGGGGACGAGGCGGAGTTGCGTTTCCTGCTGCCCGCCCTCGACCCCGCGGAACTGCCCCGCTTTACGGTCGAGCCCGGGACCGCAGGGGAAGACCCTCTGGCACCCCTCGCCGCCCTCTTCGATCGCCTAGAGCTCGACGCCGCCCGGGAGCTCGAGCTGTTCCTGGATGGTGCCGCGCTGCTCGCCCCGAACGCTCCCGCGGACGTGGCGGCGTTTCTGGCCGGCCGCGGCGCAGAGGAGGCGGAGGCGCTCCTCGATCGGGTCGACGAGGAGCTGGCCGATGGCGCCGCGGAGCGCATTCTGTGGGACTTCGAGTACGGCCACCCGGCCTTTCCGGGGCAGCCGGTGTACCGCTTCGCGCGACCCGCCTTGGCGCGCGCCATCGTCGACCGCCTCGCCCCGGAAGAGCGCCGACGGCGGGCCGGCCTCGCCTTCGAGCGCCTGGCTCCGTCCCTGCCCGCCGACAGCCGCGGGCGGACCCGGCTCCTGCTCGCCCTGGCTCGCACGGCCGAGCTCGCGAGCCCGCGCCGGCGCCTGCTGGCCGAGCTGGCCCTGGCCTTCGACTCCGAGGAAGGCGCCGAGGCGCCGCACCACGTGGCGGCGGTCCTCGCGTGCGGCGCTCTTGCGCCCGGCGAGCTGCTGGCGCTCACCGAGAGCACCGAGCGCCGCTGGCCCACGGTCCGCCGCTTGGCCCTCGTGGCGGGGTTGCGGAGCGCCGCCCTGACTCCCGAGGAGGTCGCCGCTCAGGCGATGCTCGAGGGCCGCTTCCTGGCCGAGCTGGGCCGGGGAGCAGAGGCCACGCCGGTGGCCCGCGGGGCGCTCGCGGCGGCCGAGGCGGCCTTCACCGCGACCGATCCGCGCGTCGCCGCGGCCAGCAACCTGCTCGGTCTGATGCTCGGCCAGCAGGGGGATTTCGCGGCGGCGCTGCCGCTCCTCGAACGCACCGTGGAGATCCTGCGGGCCACGCCGGCTCTCGATCCGGGCGTCCTGGCCGGGGCTCGAGCCCGCTTGGGGGAGCTCCTGCGCCGCCTCGGCCGGCCGGCCGAGGCTCGCGAGCAGTTCGTGGCCGCGCTCGAGCTCCTGCGCGGCGTCGTCGGCGACGCGCACCCGGCCGTGGCCGCGGCGCTCAACGATCTGGCGCTGGCCAGCCGGGACTTGGGAGCCCTCGACGAAGCCGCCTCCTTTCATCGCCAGGCCCTCGAGGTTCATCGCCGCGCCCTCGGTCCGGATCACCCCAACGTCGCCCTCGACTGGAACAACCTCGGCACCGTCGAGCAGCAGCGCGGCCGCCTCGACGAAGCCCGCCGTGCCTTCGAGGAGTCCGTGGCGGTGCTCGGCCGCCACAAGGAGGGCATTCCACCGAGCCTCGCCGTTGCCCTGGCAAACCTCGCCGGAGTGCTGTTCGCGCTGGAGCGCAAAGAGGAAGCCTGCGCCCGACTCACCGAGGCGGCCCGCCTGGCCGAGCAGCTGCTGGGGGCCGAGAACCCGTTCGCCCGGGATCTCCGGCGGCAGGTCGAAGCGAGGTGTGGCTGAGCTCTTCTTCCCCTCTCCCGCTCGCGGGAGAGGGGCCAGGGGTGAGGGTCTCCCTACGGCGTCACCAAATCCCACGACGCGGTGTTTCCCGCTTCGAAGCCGTTCTCGAAAATCACCGAGCCGTCGATTCGCTCCAAGCAGCTCGGATTCGAGGCCGCGCGGCTCTCGACGTGGGCACGCATGCGATCCGGTACCCGCTGGGGAACGGTGCCGAAGGGGTGGCCGGTGCCGAAGTTCAGCGAGAGGTTCGACAGACCCCCCGCGAGCAGGTGGCAGTAGCTCATGATCGTGCCGCTGCCGGCGCCGCCGGGGAGCGAGGTCGACCCGCAGTAGCAGCCGCTGTTGCCGCATTCGCCGGCGAAGCAAGCGTCCACGGTGCTGGCGTTGCCGCCGATGTTGGCGTAGCAGTGGGTGTGGGGCGAGTTGAAGTTGTGGCCGATCTCGTGGGCCACGGCCACGATGTCCCAGAGGACCGTCGGGTTGTCCGGGTCGAAATTGCCGTCGATGCCGCTGGTGAAGCCGTAGCCGCCGCCGTAGGTGTCGTTGTCGGCAAGGCTTGGGCAGGGGTCGGGGTTGGGAGCCTGGTGGGTCGTGTAGGAGAAACTGCCCGAGCACAGCACGCCGATCCAGCCGATGCCGCTGTTGGAGGACTTGCCCGACAGGAAATGGGCCAAGGTCCGCGAGGTCCCCCCGTGGTTCGTGTTCCAGTACTTCCCGAACTCGAAGAAGCCACACGTGGAAGTGGTTTGCGCCCACGGATCGGCGGCGGTGGTCCACAGGCTCAGCGTGGGGATGGTCAGGTTGGTGGCGATCTCGCCGTCGTAGATCGTCGAGGCAAAGCCGATCAGGTCGCCGGCGTAGTCGGTGGCGGCGGTGGTGCTGCCACCGAACTTGCCGAGATATTCGAAGTCGGTTTCGATGGCCACCCGCGCGGTGTAGGAGAGGTTTCCGAAGGGCACCGGCGCGCCGGCGGATCCCGGCTTCGCCTCGATCAGGTCCGCGAGGTCCAGCTCGTGGCCCGCCGCACCGCACTCGAAGCCCGGTCCGGAGAGGCCATGGAGCTCCGTCGCGGCGAGCTCCCGGGTTCCTGGGACTCCGCCGGCCTCGCCGGCGAGCATGGTCACCCCCTTGGCGGTCGTCACCAGCCCGCGCAGCGCGCCGGACTCGCGCACCACCAGGAACGCCCGCGATCCGGGCGAACCGGCCACCGTGCCGCGGAAGAAGGCGTGGTCCGGCGCCGGTCGCCGCTCCACCCGGCCACCATCGCCATGGATCGTCACCACGGCACCGGGCTCGAACACCGAAAAGCGCTCGAGCTCGAGCCGGGCCGGCTCGGAGCCCAGCCCCAGGCTCACCTCAAGAGCCCCACCCGGAACCACCCGGTGGGCCGCCCGCGCCAGATCCGGGCCATCGAGAGCCACCGGCTGGGCCTGGACGAGGCTGGGTACGAGGGCGAGACCAGCGATCAGCAAGCGAACGTGACGGAACATGGCGACCTCCGGCGGATGCATCGACGAGCGACTATACCTCCAACGCTCCGAGCCGCTCGAAGAACCCTCGCAACGACTCCCCGGGCTGGTAGAACTCGAGGAACGCGTCGAGCTCGCCCGCCTCGAGGGGGCGACCGATGGCCTCGGCCCAGCGCTGGAAGGGGACCAGGACGGGCACCGCGTGCTCGAGCTCCAGCCGCAGCAGGGTCGCGGTGATGCCGCCCTGGGCGGCGAAGCCGGTCGACTGATAGCGGGTGAAGATCTCGTCGCGGTCGTAGGGCACGCGGCGCAGCTCGACCGTGGTCTCGCCTCGCGGATCGACCGTGAACAGGCCGTACTGGGCCCGCGGATCGCGGTTGAAGGGCAGGCCCACCGAGCCGACGTTGACCACCCGTCCGGCGGCTACATCGCGCTCGAAGGAGCGGTGGGTGTGGGCGCAGGCCAGGAGCGGCTCGGCCACGGCCGCCAAGGACGCCGAGAGCTCGCCGTCGGAGGACCACGGCCCCAGGCCTTCATGGTTCGACGTCGGCGTACCGTGGACCAGCCGCAGGTGGGGCGCGAGCTCTGAGGCGAGCGAAAAGGGCAGGTCGGCGGCGTAGCCGAGCGAAAACCCGTCGAGGTCGGCGGCCATGAAGCGGGACGCCGCCCACTCCGGAGCGTGCCACCAGCGGTCGGGCACCTCGCGCCGGTGGAAGGCGAGCAGGTAGTCCTCGTGGTTGCCGCGGACCCCGCGCCAGCCGAGCGCCGCGATGCGGTGGACCACCGCGCGCCCCTCGGGTCCCCGGCCCACCAGGTCGCCGCCCACCAGCACTTCGTCCACCGTCTGGTCGGCCAAGTCGGCCAGGACCGCCTCGAGGGCCGGCACGTTGCCGTGGATGTCGGCCAGGACGGCGATGCGCAAGGCGGTCATGGGAGGAGATTAATGGAGTTCCTGCGGTACGATTCCCCGAGTATCGACTTGCCCCCCAAGAGAGGAACACGGCCATGACCGACGTCACGGGTCCGGGCGCACCGGAGCAGAAACTGAAGCCAGCGGCCTGGGTGCTGCTTTTTCTGGTCGTTCTGGGGTTGATCGGCCTCGGCGTCTACAAGGCGAAGGACATGATCTTCCCCTCCGGGAAGACCGGCGACCAGACCTTCTCGAAGGACGACCTGCCGAACCAGGGGGACGCCGAGGCCGCGGACAGCGCCGGCATCACCACGGTCAAGGAATACAAGTACGTTCCCGGCGAGCGGCTGCCCGAGGTCCAGGGCACGGCCAGCTACAAGCCCCTGAGCGACAACACCGTCGTCCTCGGCCTGAACGTCTGGGCAGGCTGGGCGCCGATCTTCTACGCCAACAACGGCACCGAGCCGACCACCGATAGCCTGTTCTACAAGAAATACGGCTTCAAGGTCGCGATCAAGATCATCGACAGCCCGTCGGCCTCGATCAACGCCTTCGCCTCGGGGGACATCCACGCCACTGCCTGGACCTTGGACATGGTGCCGCTGTTCTATGAGCAGCTGAAGGCCGACTCCCGGGCCCTGCCGCGGGCCTTCCTCCAGGTCGACTGGTCGAACGGCGGTGACGGTATCGTGGCGCGGGACGCGATCAAGTCGATCGCCGATCTGCGCGGCAAGAAAGTGGCCCTGGCGCAGCACTCGCCGTCCCACTACCTGCTGCTCAATCTGCTGATCAACGCCGGCCTGCAGCCCTCGGACATCGACTTCAAGTTCACCGAGGACGCCTTCCAGGCCGCCGCCGCCTACAACGCCGACAAATCGCTGGCGGCCTGCGTCAGCTGGGCGCCGGACATCTACAAGCTTTCCGAGGCCCGAGGAAACCACCTCCTGGTCTCGACCGCCACGGCCAACAAGTTGATCTCGGACGTGATGTTCGCCCGTGCCGACTTCGTGCGCGACAACCCCAAAGTCATCCAGGGCCTGACCCGCGGCTTCTTCGACGCCGTCGAGGACCTCAAGAACCCGGCCAACAAAGCCCGCGCCGCGGCCCTCATGGGCAAGGCCTACGGTTTCCCGGCGAGCGAGGCCGAGGCCATGCTGGCCGACGCCCACTCGACCAATTTCGCCGAGAACCGGTCCTTCTTCCTCGACCAGAACAACCCGACCAACTTCGAGCGCTACTGGGAGACGGCCTCCACGCTCTACCTGAAGCTCGGTTCGATCAGCTCCTCGGTGCGCTTCGACCGGGTGATGGACTTCAGCTTCATCAAAGCGCTCGAGTCCGTCGAGCCCTACCGGAGCTCGCGCGACGACTACAGCGTCACCTTCACCCCCAAGGGGGTCGCGGCGATCGCGGCCGAGGCCAGCGAGATCCTCACCAACGTCCAGCGTATCCACTTCTCGCCGAACAGCTTCGACATCCTCAAGAAGAATCCGGACGGCACCTACTACGACCCCAACGGCCCCAAGATCCTCGAAGAGGTCGCCCGGTTGGTGGGGCAGTTCGGCATGGCCCGGATCACCATCGAGGGGCACACCGACGCCTCCATGCGGGGCAACGTCCCGGTGGACGCCGTGCGCTCGCTTTCGCTCAACCGCGCCAACGCGGTGAAGGAGGCGCTGGTCAAGAAGTACAAGTTGCAGCCGAACCAGTTCTCCGTCGAGGGCCGCGGTTGGGACCGCGAGCTCGAGCCCGGCAACCATGCTCTGAACCGGCGGGTGGAGATCAAGGTCTACCCGCTCGAGGCCCAGTAGGGCCATGCGGATTCCCGTCCTTCGCCGGCCCGTCTCGGGGTCGAGGGGTGTGCTGATCTCGGCGGCCTCGGTGGTCGTCCTGATCGGTGTTTGGTTCCTCTTGACCCTGGGAACGGCCGAGAACCGGGTGCTCTCGCCGCTCACGGTGCCGAGCCCGGGCGAGGTCGCTTCCCAGTTCAAGAGCCTGTGGTTCGACGCCGCCTTGACCCGTTCGATCGGCTACAGCCTGGGCCGCATCCTGCTCGGCTTCGCCCTGTCGATTGCCATCGGGGTACCGCTGGGCATCGCCGCCGGCTGCTTCCGCGGGATCGACGCGGCGCTCCGGCCTCATACCCTCTTCCTGCGCAACATTCCGATCGCGGCGTTGATCCCGCTGACTCTGGTGTGGTTCGGCCTGGGCGAGATGCAGAAGATCTTCTTCATCTTCATCGCCACCGTGGGGTTCGTGATCTACGACACCACGCGGGCCGTGCTCGACGTGCCCGAGAACTTCGTCGAGACCGCCTACACCCTGGGAGCCTCGGATGGCGAAGTAGTCGGCAAGGTGCTCGTGCCCCTGGCGCTCCCGGACATCGTCAACTCGCTGCGTCTGCTCTTCGGCCTGGCCTTTGGCTACATCGTGCTGGCCGAGCTGATCGACGCCAAGTTCGGCCTCGGCTACATCATCCAGAACGCCCAGCGGCGGGGCCCGCGCGAGCACATCTACCTGGTTCTCCTGATCATCACCCTTCTGGCCTTTGGCCTCGACCGGCTGATCCTGTGGGGCCAGAAGCGGCTGTTCCCCTACAAGTTCAGCGAGGAAGCGGAATGAGCGAGCCCGCCGTTTCTTCCGCCTCCGTCACGGCTTCCGCCGTAACGCCGCCGGTGGTCGAGTTCCGAAACGTGACCAAGGTCTTCCGCCGCGGCGGCCAGGAGACGGTCGCGATCAAGGACGTCTCGTTCCAGGTCGAGGATCTGCCTGGCCACGGCGAGTTCATCTGCATCCTGGGGCCCTCGGGATGCGGCAAGTCGACCGTGCTCCGGCTGATCGGCGGACTCGAGCCGCACCACCCGCCGACCTCGGGCGAGGTCCTGGTGGCCGGCAAGCCGGTGATCGGTCCCGGGGCCGACCGCGGCATGGTCTTCCAGGACTACACCTCGTTTCCCAACCGCTCGGTGCTCGAGAACGTCGAGTTCGGCCTCGAAATCAAAGGCCTGCCGGGGGCCGAGCGGCGGGAGATCGCGCGCTCCTGGCTGGCCAAGGTCGGGCTGACGGCGGCCGAGAAGAAGTTCCCCCACGAGCTCTCCGGCGGCATGCGCCAGCGCGTGGCCATTGCGCGGACGCTCGCCGTTTCGCCGCGGATCATCCTCATGGACGAGCCCTTCGGCGCCCTCGATCCCGAGATCCGCCGCCAGATGCAAGAGCTGCTGATCCGGCTGTGGCAGGAAGCCCAGGCAACGGTCTTCTTCATCACCCATTCGATTTCCGAGGCGGTGTACCTGGGCGACCGGGTCTATCTGATGAAGTCCGGCCCCGGCCGGCTTTCCGAGGAGATTCGTCTGCCCCGGCCCGACGCCTCGCCGGCCGAAATGGCCGCCCGCCCCGAGTTCCGCGAGCGGGTGGCCGCCATCGAGAACAAGGTCCACGCGCCGGACCCGGGCTGAGCACCAGGATGGCCGAAGAAAAGAAGCTCGAACCCTCCCGCGTGGGCCTCCTCGGCTTCATGTTGGAGGCCTTCAAGGTTCCCTACCACTGGATTCTGCTGGGGGGCGCCTTGGGGGCGGCCGTGCTGACGGTGCCGTGGGTGGCCTTGCCGCTCCTCGGTGCGGCGGAGCTGGTCTACCTCGTGGGCGTGGCCCACAACCCTCGCTTCCAGCGTCTCGTAGCCGCCAAGCGCAAGTACGACGCGCGAGCTCCCGTCTCCTCCATTCCCGCAACGCAGGCAGCCTTCCAACTGCTCGGCACCCTGGCCAAAGACCGGCGCCTGCGCTTCGAGCGGGTGCGCAGCCGCTGCCTCGATCTTCAGAAGGCCTTCAAGACCGTGGGGGCGCCCCTCGACTCGGTCCTCGAGCGGAGCCAGAACGAGAGCGTCAACAAGCTCCTGTGGGTCTTCGCCCGCACCCTGGCCTACGAGCAGATGCTCGACACCTTCTGCAGCCAGACCCCGAGCGGCGAAATCAAGGACAACCTGGCCAAGGCCGAGCGCCTCCTGGCCCAGCCCGAGGGCCTGTCCGAGGAGCTCAAGCGGGCCCATACGGAAAACGTCCAGGTCCTGAAGCAGCGGCTGGAGAACCTGCGCCGCGCCGAGACCCAGCTCGAGAGCCTCCAGGCCCGGCTCGTCCGGGTCGAGAACTCGATCATGCTGATCCAGGAGCAATCCCTGACCCGCCGGGATCCGGCCGCCCTCGAGACCGAAGTCTCCGCCGTCACCGCCGGTCTGTCCTCGGTCGAAGAGGTCTTCCAATCCATGGACCTCCCCGATGTCGGGCCCCTCGAAGAAGGCCCTGCCCCGGAGCTCCTGGCGGCACCACCGCCCTTGCCGGTGAGCGAGTAGAAGCGACCGCTTCCTCCCCCTCCCATGCCGTTGCGCCTTCGCCTGACCTCTTTCCTCCACCTTCTCCGTGAGGCCGTTCGGGGCGAGGAGCGGGACTACACGACGGGTCCGCTCGAGCGGGCGGTGTTCCTGCTGGCCATTCCGATGATGCTGGAGATGGCGCTCGAGAGCGTGTTCGCGGTGGTGGACGTGTTCTTCGTGGCGAAGCTGGGGCCGGCGGCGGTGGCGACGGTGGGGGTGACGGAGACGGTCTTGACGCTGGTCTACGCCGTGGCGATCGGGCTTTCGACGGCCACGACGGCGCTGGTGGCGCGGCGGATCGGGGAGGGGGACGCGGCGCGGGCGTCGCGCACGGCGGCCCAGGCGCTGATGCTGGGGTTGCTGCTGTCGATCGGCATCGGGCTCGGAGGGGCGCTGGGAGCGCGGCGAATCCTCGAGTGGCTCGGGGCGTCGCCCGAGGTCCTGGCCCATGGGGGCTACACGGCGGTGATGCTCGGTGGTTCGGGTTCGGTCTTTCTGATCTTCCTGGGCAATGCGGTGTTCCGCGGCGCCGGAGACGCGGCCATCGCCATGCGGGTGCTGACCCTGGCCAACCTGATCAACATCGTTCTCGACCCTTGCCTGATCTTCGGTTGGGGGCCGTTTCCGGAGCTGGGCGTGACCGGCGCCGCGGTGGCGACCACGATCGGGCGCTCGATCGGCGTCGGCTATCAGATCGCGCTGCTGGCTCGCGGCAGCGGTCGCCTGTCGATCGGTTGGCGGGATCTGGCGCCGGACGGGGCGGAGCTGCGGGGCCTGTTGCGCCTGGCCGGCGGAGGTACCCTCCAGTACCTCGTGGCCACCGCCAGCTGGGTCGGGATGGTGCGGATCCTGGCCGTGTTCGGAGACGCGGCGCTGGCCGGGTACACGATCGCCGTGCGGATCGTGATCTTCTCGATCCTGCCCTCCTGGGGCCTGTCGAACGCCGCTGCCACTCTCGTCGGTCAGAACCTGGGCGCCGGCCAACCGGAGCGCGCGGAGCAGTCGGCCTGGGTCACGGCGCGCTACAACCTGGTCTTTCTCGGGTCGTTGGCGGCGCTGTTCCTGATCCTGCCCGGGCCGCTCCTCGGGATCTTCACGGCGGATCCGGAGGTGATCCGGATCGGCGCCGCGTGCTTGCGGTGGATCGCGTCCTGCTATGGCATCTACGCCTTCGGGCTGGTGATGATCCAGGCGTTGAACGGCGCGGGCGACACCAATACGCCGACCCTGATCAACCTCGTGGCCTACTGGCTGTGGCAGATCCCCTTCGCGTGGTACGCGGCCCACCGGCTCGGCTGGGGTCCCAACGGAGTCTTCGTGGCCATCGCCACCGCCGAAACGGTGCTCGCCGCCATGGCGATCTGGGTGTTCCGGCGCGGTAAGTGGAAGCTCCAGAAGGTGTGAGGCTGCTACGATCGCCGCCGCCATGCGCCCGCGCACTGCTCTGATGCTCGCCACCTTCGCCACCCTCTGCGCCTGCCGGGATTCGGGAACGCAGCGGCAACTCCTCCTTCGATGCCAAATGTCGGCGCTCGAGGCGCCGCGCCGGGGTGGCCCCGTGCGGCTGCGCTGGGAGCTCGCCAACGACAGCTCCTTCGCCGTGTCGGTCCTGGTGTGGCAAACACCCCTCGAGGGCTTTCGCGGTCCGAGCTTCACGGTGACGCGGGACGGCGCGGAGGTGGCTTACGTCGGACCGGTGGTCAAGCGGGCGGACCCCACGGCAGAGAGTTACGTGCCCCTGCCGGCAGGCGGTGGGGCGATCCGCGAGCTGGACCTTGCCGAGGCCTATGACCTCGCCACGCCGGGTCGCTATCGGGTCACTTTCCCGGGCGGCTTGCTGGACGTGGCTCCGGAGGGGGTCGCCGTGCCGCGTGGGCGGGACGAGCTCGAGCCGGTGGGGCTCGAGTGCCGGTTGCTCGAATTCAACCTGACGCCGTGATCGCCCGCACCAGGCGCTCGAGCCGCCGGGCGTTCGCTCCCATGTCCGAGACTCCCACCCGCGAAGCGGAGCGCAGCTCGAGCCGGCCCGCCGCGGGGTCGAAACGCACCTCCACGTCGTCGACGAACCCGAACAGCCGCGTCCGAGCCTCGGCGCGAACGTAAGCTGGGTGGCTGGCCACGATCCGTCCCCCGGGCTCGGCTTCGAGCGCGGCCACCAGTCTCCGGTGCATCGCTTCCGTGAGCTCCGTCAGGGGGATCTGGCGCCGCGCGCAGCCCGGCCGCTCCGGGCAGGCGGCCAGGGGCTTTCCGCCGGCGTCCGTGCTCAGGCTTCGGCCCAGGCGCTCCTGGGAGAGCCGGGCGAGGATCGTGAAACGAATCGCGAAGGCGACACCGGTGAGAAGGGCCAGAGCGGCGAGGACGAGCAAAGCGGTGCGCACGAGGGCGAATGGTAGCACCCACCCGAACGCGAAACGGCGCCGCCCTCGCGAGAGGAGCGGCGCCGTTGGGAGGCGGAGAGGGTCGAGGACTTACTTCACCACCTCGAGCCAGCGGCCACTGATCGCCGAGCGGTGGAGGGTGAAGTCGCTGGACTCCCAAGCGAGGAAGAACCGATCGGCGCCGTCGGTGGCGATGCCGGTGCGGTAGTTGCGGATGATCGAGCGTTCGTTGGCCCAGAAGGGCGCACCCGCGGGCCGGCCGGCGGTGTCGAGAAGCACGCCGGTCATGCCCAGACCGACATCGTTCCAGGCCATCCAGGCCACGGCGAAGCCGGACTCGGTGGCGACCACGGCGGGGGCGAGGTGGGCAGTGCCCTCGTCCACGCTGATCAGGAACTCGTCGCCCACCAGGTGACCATCGGAGCCCAGGAACTGGCCGCGAATGCGAGCCTTGCCGCGGTCGGTCAAGTAGCCCTGCCAGGTGACGAGGAAGCCCCCGTCGCGCGGATCGGCGGCCACGGCCGGCCAGCGTTGGCGGCCCACGCCCTGGGAGTGGACCCGGAAGGCGCTCTCTTTGGCGGCACCTTCGCGGTCGAACAGCAACACTAGGACGTCTTCCTCGTCGGCTCCGAAGGTCTCGTCCCAGGTGACCAGGAAGCCGCCGCCGGCGACGGGCGCCAGCGCAGGATGAACCGCCGAGGCCGAGCTCGAGACGACGATCTCGTTGCCGACCGGAGCCCCGGTGCGGCGCAGGCGCCGGGCGAGGATGCCGGTGGTGCCCTGGTCGGAGTTGTCGAGGGTGGTTTCCCAAACGATGGCGGCACCGCCTTGAACCAGGATCAGCCGCGGCTGGCTATGGAAGCCCTTGTCCTTCTGGTTGGCCCGGAAGCGCGGTCCGACAGGCTCGCCCTCATTGGTGAAGCGCTGGACCATCACGTCGCGGCGCTGCACGATCCGCTCTTCGAAGAAGGGAGCCGACCGCAGGTAGGCCCTTTCTTCGGTCCAGGCGGCCAGGATCTGGCCGTTGGGGAGGAATAGGAAGGCCGGGTCGCGCCGCTGGGTGACGGGGCCTTCTCCGGGGATGGAGGGTAGGTTTTCGTTGGCGGCGAAGGTGATCTCGCCGCCCTTGGGCAGGCCGTCGACCCCTCGGTAGCCGCCGAGAATGCCGCGCTCGACGTTCTCCCAGACCACCAGGACGTCCCCGCCGGGCGAGAACGACGCCCGCGGATTCTTCTGGGCCGAGACCGCATTCAAGTTGATCTTGGTCTCGTCTCCAACCGGTAGAAGGTCCTGCGCCCAAGAAGGTGCGGCAAAGGCCAAAAGAAGCGCCACGACGGGCAAGCGGTATCGAAGGCGGGAACGGATCATGGCACTCCTCCTCGGGAACCTGACGGGAACGGTGGCCGGTGGGTAGAGCGAACTGCGGTCTCGACCTCGGCTATTGCGCCACAGCATAGTCTCGTGCCGTTCCGATTGCAAGCCCCCCTAACCAGCCCCATCCGGTACCTCTTCCGCGGCGGCCACCAGGCCCCGCTGCAGCAGGCTCAGCACCTGCAGGGCGCCGCCGACGGCGAGGAGCGGATCGCCGATGCGGATGGGATCCTCCTGGGAGATGGCGAGGCGGGGCTCGCCGCGCCTCCGGATTCCGATGATCGACAGCTCGACCAGACCGCCCAGGGAGCCGCTGCGCAGGCTGGCGCCGACCAGGGCCGAGCCGGCGGGCACCGAAAGCGCGAGCACCTGTTGGTCGATGCCCGGGTCTTGGGGACAACCGAAGGCCACCACTTCGAGGTCCGCGAGCCGGGTCAGCTCCTCGACCCGCTTGCGCCGGCCGAGGGCTATGAATTCGTCGCCGGCCGCGAGCGGATGGTCGCCCCAATTTCGGGCCACCGGCTGGCCGTGGTGCCATAGGGCCGTCACCACCGCCCAGTATCGTTGGCGAAAGCGCAAGTCGGTGAGCGTTCGACCGCGGAGCGACGAACTCGGGGTGACGCGGACCCGGATGCCCGCGACGACGCCGGAGCGGTCCCGGAGGTCGAACACGAGCGGCTCGCCGAGCGGCGGCCGGCTGGCCTGGAGCTCGGCCGAGAGGTCCTGGAGGCTAGCGGCGAAGAGCACGCCGTCGTCCGGCCGCGGAGGCTCGCCCGGTAGGCGCGGTCCACCGGCCGTGTCGACGGCGCCCACCGCGGGCGAGCGCACCCAGTCGAACCCTCGCTCTGGGTCGAAAAGGACCGCCGGTGCCCACACCAGGGCGGTCTGTGCCTCGCTGAACCGGTATAGGCGCAAGACGAGAGGCGCCGGCCGCTTCCCGCCGAACCTTCGTCCCAACCAACTGCCGATTCGACCCGCGGCCGCCACGGCCCGGCCTCGCTCCACCCTCGCCAAGCAAACCTCCTCCCGGTCCGCGCAGACACCTGGCTTCGCGGGTTCCGAGAACAGCGAAGTTACGTGATTTGATCAAAATAAAGGAAGTGCGCCCAAGGCTTCAACCGGGACGCTTCCGTGGGACGCCGCGGGGTGATGGAGCCCGAATTCGCGTCCTACACGCGCCGGTGCAGCACGTAGCGCGGAGCGAAGGCGAGAGCCTCGCGGGCGTCGGAGGCGGGGAAGCCCTCGAGCTCGGCGAGTGCGCCGCTGGCGAGCTCCCGGGCGCGGTGGTCGAGCTCTTCGAGGGTACCCTCGCGGCGGACGAGCTCGAGCACTTCCTCGGCGGCTACTCGTTCGAAGCTGCGGTCGGCGAGGACCGTGGCGATGCGCTCGCGCTCGCCTGTTCCGAGCCGCGGCAGGGCGAGGATCAAGGGCAGGGTGAGCTTGCCTTCCTTCAGGTCGGAAAGCACCGGCTTGCCCACCTCGTCCTCCCGGGCGGTGAAATCAAGCCGGTCGTCGACCAGCTGGAACAGCAGCCCGAGCTTTTGGCCGTAGCGCTGAAGGGCCGCGTCAGCGGCCGGATCGTGGCGACCCATGAGCGCCGGAACCGAGCACGAAGCAGCGAACAGGCGGGCCGTCTTGCGCTCGATGATGTCGTAGTACTCGTCGAGAGTGACGTCGATCGCCCCGAGTCGCGCGAGCACCAGGAGCTCGCCCTCCGTCATGCCGAGGGTGGCGGTGCAAAGCCGGCGGATGACCTCCACGTTGCCGTGGGAAAGGGCCAGCCTCATAGCCGTGGTGTACAGCCAGTCGCCGAGCAGAACGGTGCGGTTGTTGCCCCACAGCTCGTGGATCGTCCGCCGGCCCCGGCGGAGCGCCGCGTGGTCGATGACGTCGTCGTGGACCAGAGTAGCGGTGTGGATGAACTCGACCACCGTGGCGTAGGTGATCTCTTCCTCGCTGTCGTGGCCCAGTAGCCGCGCGGTCAGCAGCAGCATCGCCGGCCTCAACCGCTTGCCCCCGGCCGAGGCGAGGTAGCGCCCGGCCTCCTCGATGAAGGGCACGTCGGAGCCGAGGTGCTCGTGGATGCGCACCTCGGTGGCGGCAAGCTTGTCCGCCACCAGCGCCAGGAAGCGGTCCGGGGTGGCGGGTGGCGCGCTCGGGACGGCGGTCAGGGTCAGGGCGTCGGGCATCATGGAGGTTCGGCGCTCGGGTTCGTGACTCACGGGAGGGGGGCCGCCGGCGCCAACGGGAGAACCGGATCGAAGGGCTCGACCTCGGTCAGCGTGCCATCGACGAAGCGGCAGACCCGGCCGGCGGCGAAGTACCACCAAACGATCTCCCGGCGGTTGCCGAACTTGCGCTGCTCGACCTTGTCCGGCCGGCCGCGCTCGCCGAAGATGCGGTGCTCGTCCGGGCTCGCCAGGCCGGCCACGAAGGCGCGGTACTCGGCGATGAAGCCAGCGTTGCCGACGACCACCGGGACCACCGCGGCGCCACCGCGCTTCAGCCGCGGAGTCAGGTCGATCCGCTCGAGCTCCTCGAAGCGTGTTTCCCCGGGCCCCTGGACCTCGATGCCGACCACGAGCTCCATCCGGTTGTAGTAGCGGGTCCAAGGGCTGGCCAGACGGAACGATCCGCTTGGATCGGTTTTGGTCGCGAGCTTGGTGAGGTCGCGCCGGACTCTTTGGAGGTCGAAGGAGCGCAGGTCGCGGGTCTCGCGAATCAGCTCGAGCACCACCCGCAGATCGCCGAGGGCTTGGCCGGAGGGGGCGGTCACCAGCCCCGTGACTTCGACCGAGTCGTTCCGGGTCAGCCAGGCCGGCAGCGCCGCGGTCGCCGGTGCCACCGACAGCAGCGTCACGGCGGCGGCGAGCCAGAGCCGAGGACGGCGGGGGGGAATGGTGCTTCTCACAGCTCAGCGATAGTTGGTGAAGGTCAAGGGCACGTCGAGATCCAACGTCTTCAGATGGGTGATCACGGTCTGCAGGTCGTCTCGATTCTTACCCGAAATCCGCACAGTGTCGCCCTGGATGGCGGCCTGGACCTTGATCTTCAGGGCCTTGACCTCAGCCGCAATGCGCTTCGCCGTCTCGGTAGGGATTCCCTGCTGCAAGTCGATCTTCTGTCGCGCCCGGCCCCCGCTGGCGGGCTCGATCTTGCCGTAGCGCAGGGATTTTAGGTCGATTCCGCGGCGTACCAGCTTGGTCTTGAGCACGTCGAGAGCCTGGCCCAGGGTGAAATCGTCGGAGGATTCGATGGCCAGCGCCTCGTCGGCGAAGGTCAACTCGGCTCGCGCGTGCTTCAGGTCGTAGCGCGTCGCGAGCTCTTTCTCCGCTTGCCCGAAGGCGTTTCGGACCTCCTGGAGGTCGACTTTGGAGACGATGTCGAATGAATTGTCGGCCATGGTTCAAGGCCACCTGGGGTGGCGCTTCGGGATTATAGGGGAAAGGGGCGGCTACCCATCCTCCCAGACCACACCCTCCGGCGGCTGGAAGCGCCCGGTGTCGCCCAGGCTGTGGTAGCCGGAAATCTCGAACCTTGTCCGATTGCCCTCGAGGTCGCCGTAGGCTAGCTCGACCAGGCGTGCGGCCGCGACATCGACGACCAAGGTGGCTTCCTTGAGGCTCGCGCCGCCGTGGCCGTCCTTCGGGGTGAGCTGGATCGCCACGCGGCCACCGGGGCGCTTCTCGAGCCGCGCGTCGTAGCGCTCTGCCAGGGTCTTGGCGGGCAGGAGCAGCAGGTCGAGCCCGGGCTCCTTCTCGCGCTCGATCCAACTGCGCTGCCCCCGGCGATCCTCCGGATTCCACGAAAACACCCGGGCGCCGCAGACCAGGAAGGCCTTGGGGTAAGGCTGCTCGTAATCCCAGCGTAGGCAATCCGGTAGCTGGAGCGCCAGGTGGCCCTCTTCGGATTCCCCGGTCGTGAAACCCGCTGGGACGTAGGTCTGGACGAATCGGGCCGATTCGGGGCCGGCCGCGGCGAGGCTCTTGCGCACCTCGTCGAGGGCTGCCCAAGGGTCCTCGGTCTGGGCGGGGAGGGCCGCGGGCGCGAGGGTCGTCAGGGCGAGGACGAGGATCGAGAGGGTCGGTTTCATGGCGCCGGCTCCTTCTTAGGACGGATGCCCTTCTAACGTCCGAAACGGCGCTGGCGTTGGTGGTGAGAACGCAGGGCGCGCAGGAAGTCGATCTTGCGGAACGCCGGCCAGTGGGTGTCGCAGAAGTAGAACTCCGAATAGGCGCTTTGCCACAGCAGGAACCCCGACAGGCGGACCTCGCCGCTGGTGCGCACGATCAGGTCCGGCTCCGGCAGCCCCGAGGTGTAGAGGTACGGCTCGATGCCGTGGGCGTCGAACTCCACGAGGGCCTGCTCGAGCCCGTGACCCGCTCGGGCCTGCCCTTCGAGAAACCCGCGGAAGGCGTCGGTGATCTCTTCTCGCCCGCCGTAGGCCATAGCGATGTTCAGGTGATAGCGGTCGTACCCGGCGGTCGCCTGCTCGACGTCCCGGATCGCTTCGCGCAGGCTGTCGGGCAGGAGCTCGATCTTGCCGATGTAGCGCACCTGGACTTCCTTGGTGTGTACCTCGTGCTGCACGGCGAGCTCGCGAGTCTTGGTCTCGAACAGCCGCAGCAGCTCCTCGACCTCGGAGGTGTCGCGGTGGAAGTTGTCGAGCGAGAAGCTCCACACGGTGACCACCGGAATGCCCGCGTCGTAGCACCAGCTGAGCACCTGGCGCAGCTTGTCCGCTCCGCGCTGGTGCCCGAAGGAGACGTTGGAGGTGCCCACGGCGCGGGCGAAACGCCGGTTGCCATCCATGATGATGCCGATGTGGCGCGGCAGCTTCCAGTGGGCGATCTCGCGTTCGAGGCGCCGCTCGTAGAGGGCATAGAACGGCCGCTTCAGGATCTCGCGGGTGAGGCTCCAGAGTTGGCGCAGGGGAGTGAACGTGGAGTCGGAGACGGGGACGGGGGTGGTGCGGGCGTCGGTCATGGGTGAGCGCGTTCTACGACGAAAATGTGGCGACGGCGAGGCAGTGTCCCACGACGGGCGGTTCTCGCGCTACCATTCGCCGATTGAGATGACTCGCCCCACCACAACCGTTCTCGCAGTTTTCCTCACCCTGCCTGCCCAGGCCGCGGTAGTGCCCGTCGCCGTGTCTTCGAACCAGTACGCACCCACCCCGGTCACGATCGTCGAGGGGGACTCGGTGCGGTTCACCAATCAAGGCGGCCAGCACAACGCCCAGGCCGATGACCTCTCCTGGCGCTGCGCCCAGGGCTGCGACGATACCGGTGGCGATGGCGATCCCTCCGGCGCTGCCTGGTCCTTCGAGCGCTTCTTCAACGATCCCGGCACCTTTCGTTACCACTGCGATCTCCACGGCGGCACGAACGGGCTCGGCATGAGCGGCATCATCGTGGTGCTCCCCTCGACGATCTTCGCGGATGATTTCGAGAGTGGGGACACCACCGGATGGAGCGCGACGGTGCCGTAGCGCCTTCCCTGGCGCTTCGCCGCCGGCTACAATACGCCCCGACGCATAAGACCCTTCCGCTCAAAGGAGCCTTGCGATGAAGTTCTGTCACCTGGTCTCGGGGATCGCCCTCGCCTTCGCACTCGTGCTGGCCGTTCCGGCCTCGGCCGCCACGGTCACCGCTACCATCAGCAGCACCTTCACGCCAACGCCCGTGACGATCGTCGCCGGGGACACGGTGACCTGGAACAACGTTGGCGGCGGCTTCCACAACGTGGTCGCGGACGATGCGAGCTTCCGCTGTGCCAACGGCTGTGACGGCGACCTCGGTGGCGACGGCGACGCCAGCACCGCGGACTGGACCTTCGACCGCTTCTTCGCCACCTCGGGGACCGTGGCCTACCATTGCGAAATCCACGGCGCGGTCGGCGGCGTCGGCATGGCAGGTACGATCGTGGTCCTTCCCTTCACCATCTTCAGTGACGGCTTCGAGAGTGGGAACACTAGTGGCTGGAGCGCTGCGACGCCCTGAGGATCCCCCCGAGAGCGGACGGTCGGCTGGCCATCGACGTCGACCGGCTGTCGGAGGTCGAGCCGGTCGAGGGGTAGACTCTCCCCTCGATGCGCGTCGGCCTTCTCGCTCTCTGCCTTCTCCTGTTCGCTTGTGACCGGCCGCCGATCCTCGATCGGCCCGATGCCTGGGTGCGTTTCGATCTCGTCGCCGAGCCGCCGCGAGTCGCCGTGAATGCGCGCGGCGGCGCGCCGTGGCGGGTGCAGACGGCCTTCCTGGGGGCCGCCGAGGTGCGCGACATGAGCCGGGTGGCCGTCGAGCAACTCGCCGTCTTCCCCCGCCGCACGGCCGGCCAGGTGCGGGCTTTGGAGCAGGCCGCGGGCAGCCGTCTGGCCTGGACGGTCGCGCTCGGGCGCGCGCCCCACGTCGCCTTCGTGCCCCTGGGAGTGGGGGAGCGGAATTGCCCCTGCCGGTACGCCGTGGGCGTCAAAGACTCCCGCGGCGCTTTCCACGTCCTTCACCGAGCCGCCGCCGAGCCGGCCGGGCCCATAGCCCCGGCGACGGTGGAGATCGATCTCGGCGATTTCGCCGAGACGACGGTGGAGATCCTGTTCCAGGTCGATGGCCCCACCGACTCCCCCGGGCCGTTGCCGACGCTGCTGTGGGGAAGCCCGGCGGTTTACGGACGACAGGCCCTCGATTCCTTCCACCCGGACGGTGCGACGGCCACCCGTCCGAACGTGATCCTGATCGGGCTCGATACCCTGCGCGCCGATCACGTGGGGGTTTACCGGGAAGGGCTGGCGTTGCCGCCGAGCCTGACCCCGGAGATCGATGCGCTGGCCGGCGAAGGCGACCTGTGGCTCGCCGCGCACTCGACCTTCTCGAACACCAACCCTAGCTTCGCCTCGATCCTGACCGGCCTCTATGGCAAGAACCACGGCGTCTACGACTTGAAGACGCCGCTGCCGCCGGCCCATACGACCCTCGCCGAGCGGTTTCAGGACGCCGGCTACGACACCCGTGCGTTCATTTCCGCGAGCCACCTGGGCGACCACAACTCGGGCCTTGGCCAGGGCTTCGACGAGGTCACCCTGGCCAGCCACCACTTCGCGGCGGAGCTGCCAGTGGACGGGGCCCTCGACTGGATCGCCGGTCGCGGCCGGCCGTTCTTCCTGTGGCTCCACCTGTTCGACCCTCACACTCCGCACACTCCGCCGGATCCATACTCGGTGGGTTTCCGCCCCGAGAGGCCGCGGGGCCTCGCGCCAGTCGAATCCTGGATTCCGTTCCGGCGGCCCGGCAGCCGGGAGTTCGACGAGCCCGTCTTGGGGGGCCAGAGCGAGCTCTACCAAGGGGAAGTGGCGTATCTCGACCACCAGGTGGGCCGCCTGGTCGATTTCTTGCGCAGCCGGGGCCTGCTCGAGACGACCCTCCTCGCGGTGGTGGCGGACCACGGCGAGAACCTCGGCGAGCACGGCATGCTCTATCGCCACGTGGGGCTGTGGGAGACCACCACCCACGTGCCGCTCCTGGTGCGCTGGCCGGCCAAGGAGCCTCGGGGCCGGCGGTTTCCCCAGCTGGTGCAGACGCTCGATCTGTTCCCGACGCTACTGGCGGCGGCCGGCCTCGACGTGCCACTCCAGGACGGCGTGGACCTCCGCCAGCTCACTTTCGATGGCCGCACCGGCCGCCGTGCAGTCTTCGCCGAGCACGCCGACCGCTCCGACGAGATGGTCCGCACCGCGACTCACCGGTACGTGGAGAGTCGCGGCAACGCCGCCATACCCGCCGGGGTCTACCTCTACGACCTGACGACCGATCCCGGCGAGGGCCACAACCTGGCCGGCCAGGGCCTGCCGATCGAGGCCGAGCTGGCGCGGATTCTCGCCGGCTGGCGGGCGGAACGGCGCGGCGGCCCGGCCGCACAGAGCCGTGTTCCGACGGCCGAGGAAGAGGCGAAACTGAAGGCGCTGGGATACTTGCAGTGAGGAACCGGTCATGCCCACCAACGTCGAGATCAAAGCCCGGGTCGCCGACCTCTCCGCGCTCGAGGAGCGGGTTCTGCCTCTAGCGGATGCGGGGCCCTTCGATCTCATCCAGGACGACACCTTCTTTCCCTGCGCCGTGGGCCGGCTGAAGCTGCGGGAGCTGTCGCCCGAGCAGGGCGAGCTGATCTTCTACGCTCGGCCGGATGCGGCGGGGCCGAAGGTGTCGGACTACTCCCTGGTACCGACCGCTACGCCGGCCCTCCTGCGCGAAGCCCTCGCGCGGGCCCTCGGGACCCTCGGGCGCGTGCGCAAGGCGCGGCGGCTCTATCTCGTGGGCAAGACGCGAGCTCACCTCGACCGGGTGGAGGGGCTGGGGACCTTCCTGGAGCTCGAGGTGGTGCTCGCCGAAGGCGACTCGATCGAGTGGGGCGAAGCCGAGGCGCGCCGCCTGCTGGCGGCCCTCAAAGTGCCCGCCGGAGATCTGCTCGAGGGAGCCTACCTGGACTTGCTGCCGGGGGCGATGCGGTGAGCGGTACGTCGGAAGAGGGCGGACGCAGGCCCCGGCTGCCGTAGGGGCAGACCTTCGCGTCCGCCCGTGGTCTCCTCAGGCGGTCTCTGGGTCCAGGCGGCGGGCCGAGGCCAGCTTCGCCAGGCTGACCGGACCCACGCTGGTCGCCGAGCCCGTGGCTGCGCGGCGGTGGTAGCCCACCTGGCCGAGGTGGAAGCCCAGGTGGACGGCGAGGTGGACCAGAAAGTCCGCGGTCTCGAGCTGCAGGCTGTTGAGAGACTGAGGATAGGTGCCGGCGAGTTGGGCCACGGTGAGGCGCGGCAGAGTCTCGAGGACCGCTCGCTCGGTGGCGTCGATCTCCGCGAGGAGGCGCCGTCGTTCCCAAGGCGGGGCGCCGAACTCGCCCTCGCGGTCCCGCACGTAGCCGGTGGCGCCGAGCACGGTGCCGACGAAGTGCTGGAGATTGCCGCAGAGGTGGCGGACCAGGACGCCGCTGCTGTTGGTGAGGCCGGGCACGGCCTGCCACACGGAGGCCTCGTCCGGGTAGGCCTGGAGCTCGTGTCGGAGACCGTCCAGGTCGCGGCGGAACAGGGCGCAAAGAGTCTCGGTGAGCATGGCTCAGTCTACGCCGAACCGTTCGGCCCAAGGTTCGTGTCAGCGCCGCGGCACCGCCCCGAACGCCCAAACCCCCAGCCGCTTGTCACGCCACTGGCCCTCCTCGTAGTCGCAGCGCTCGTCGATCGAGGCGAACGGCGGCGGGAACTCGAACGGCGGGCGCTCGAGATTCAAGGGCCGCCAATTGCCGGTCCAGATGTCGACGTTCGGGCGCTCGGCGAGGAACGTGGTGGTGACGAGCCACCGGGCGCCCGTGCGGCGCAGGTTCTCGAGGGCCTTGCGGATCTCGGCGTTCGAGAGATGGACGAGGCAGTCGCGGCAGAACACGAGGTCGGCGGCGGGCAGAGGATCCGAAACGAGATCGCGGCAGACGAACTCGCGACGCGGGGAGGCGTGGCGTTGGTGGGCCTCGATCAGGCTGGGAACGACGTCCACGCCGATGTAGTGATCGACCGTGTCGGCCAGCGGCGCGGCCCAGTTGAAGTCTCCACAGGGAGCGTCGAGCAGCGTTCGCACTTCGAGCGAGCGGATCAGGGTGATCAGCTCGTCGAGGAAGGTCGCGGCCCGCGCTCGCGTGGAGCCGGGGCCGGAGACGGACTCCGCGCTCCCCCAGGTGTTGCGGAAGAGGATGTTGCCGAAGATCCGCCGACGCCGGAAGGTCGCGAGGGCGGCGAGTGACAGGCCGGAGAGCTTCAAGGGGAGGTGCCACCCATGGGCGGGACTCTACGGCAAGGGCGCGCCCGGGCGCAGGCCGCGTAGGAAGCCCTCGACCGGCAGGCAGCGCACCGGGCCGATCTGGAGAGCGTCGGATCCGCGGTAGAGCAGCCGGAGTTGGGCCTCCGGGTAGTCTTCGGCAAAGGCCCGTAGCCCGCGCAGATCCGCTGGCCGCACGGTGGCCGCGTGGGTCACCTCGAAGGCCCAGAATCCGGCGGAGCCGTAGAGCACGAAGTCGACTTCGTTGCCGGAAGAAGTGCGCCAGAAGGAAAGTGCGAGGTCCAAGTCGGAGTAGTCGATGAAGGCTCGGAGGTGCTGCGCAACCAGACCTTCGAGCGCGGCTCCAGCGATCTCCTCGGGGCGATCGAGAGGGCCCGCCAGTCGGGTCGCGCGAAAGACCCCGGCGTCGAACCAGTAGAACTTCGGGTGCGAGGTCAGGCGCCTCTTGGCGCGGCGGGTGAAGACCGGAACCACGAAGGCCAGCAGCAGATCGAGGAGAACCTCGAGGTGACCTTCGACGGTCTTGCGGTTCACCTGGCAATCCCGGGCGACCTCCGAGAGATTCAAGACCGCGCCGTGGGAAAAGCTCACTGACTCGAGGAAGCGGGAGAACGCGCCGACCTGCCGAACCAGTCCCTCGAGCTGGACTTCTTCGCGGAGGTAGAGGCCGACGTAGGCCGCGAGGGCGCCTCGCGGATCAGGCGAGCTCCAGACGAGCGGGATGGTGCCGCGGTTGAGGGCACTTTCAAGGTCGAAGCGGTCGCCGAGCTCGGCGGCCAGGAACGGGTGCATTCGCCGAACCAATGCGCGTCCGGCCAGCAGGTCGACCCCGGCGCGCTTCAGTTTCCGGGCACTCGAGCCGGTCAAGACGAAGCGAGGCCCGACTGCGTTCCGCTCGATCAAGTCGTGCACCACGTCGAGGAGGATCGGTGCCTTCTGGACCTCGTCGAGGACCACCACTGTTTTCTCGGGGCTCCCGGACACGAGCTCGCGCAGTCGTTCGGGCCGTGCGAGAAGGGTCCGGGTCACCTCGGGTGCGAGTAGGTCGATCCACAAGGCATGCGGATACGTTTCACGAAGCCAAGTCGACTTTCCGGTTCCGCGAGGTCCGAACAGAAAATAGTGGTGATCTGGCGGGCGTAGGGGGCGAGTGATCGACATCGTCAGGTCCATTTTTGGCGGCACTACCGCCAAATCTGGACCAATTATGGCGGCAGCGCCGCCTTAGATCAACCGTCGAGAGGGCGCAGCTGGTCGGCGATGGACCGGGTCACATCGCTCACCACGTCGCCGGTGTGGTGGGTTTCCTTGCGTTCGACAAGGATCAGCTGGCACTCCTCTTCGGCCACCGGTCGATGGCGAACGCCCTTGGGGATGACGGTCAGGTCGCCCGGACCGAGGTCCAGGACGCCGTCCTCGAGCTCGATGCGCAGCCGGCCGGAGAGCACGAAGAACAGCTCGTCCTCGCTTTCGTGGTGGTGCCAGGGGAACTCCCCGTGAATGCGGGCGACCTTGACGAACACTTCGTCGACCTCACCGATGACGCGCGGGGACCACAATTCCGGGAGGGCGGCGGCCAGGGCCTGGGGGTGGAGGACTTTGAGCATGGCGGTCGAAGACTACCGCGAACTGGGGCAGCCTCGAGCGCGCAGGAAACTCCCCGGCCGCGGGTTCCAGCATGGCTATTCGTCTATCCACGCCCGTCCCAAGAGGAGTCTCGATGTCTCGATGGTTGGCCTCGATCACGCTCATTCTCTCGCTCGTTCCCGCCCCGCCGGCCGCCGCCCAGGGCTGCCAACTCCAAAATGGAATCGCCTACGGAACCTACCTCGACAACCAAGGGGTCGTGCAGGAGCTGCTGCTCGACCTCCGGATCCCTAGCGGCAAGGTGGGGCCCTCGCCGCTCCTCGTCTGGATTCACGGCGGGGGTTGGAGTGGAGGCGCGCGCAACATGCCGTCCCGGGCCGCGGCGCTGTGTGAGCGCGGCTACGCCGTGGCCTCGATCGACTATCGGCTGACCGGCACGGCCCCGTGGCCCGCCCAGGGCCAGGACTGCAAAGGTGCCCTCCGTTGGCTGCGGGCCAACGCCGCCAACTTCGACATCGATCCGGATCGCATCGGGGTCTGGGGGTCCTCGGCGGGCGGCCACCTGGTGGCCTGGTTGGGCGCGGCTGGCGGTGTCGGAACGACCACCATAGGCAACAGCACCATGGACCTCGAAGGCGCCACCGGCGGCAATCTCGACTCTTCGAGCCGGGTTCAAGCGGTGGTCGACTGGTACGGCCCCACGGACCTGCTGTTCATGCGGATGTACCCGAGTGGCATCGACCACGACGACCCCGAATCCCCCGAGGGCAATCTCCTCGACGGCGCGGTTCCCGATAATCCCGAGCGGGTGGCGCTCGTCAATCCCGTGAGCTTCCTTTCGGCCGACGATCCGCCGTTCCTCCTGATGCACGGGACGGTCGACGATTCGGTGCCGTTCCACCAGAGCGAGCTGCTGTACCGAGCGCTGGTGAACCGTGGCCTGGCCGCGACCTTCGTACCGATCCTCGACGCGGGCCATGGCGGCCCCGGCTTCGACACCAAGGACAACCTCGACAAGGTCTACGCGTTCCTCGACCAGAGCCTGCTCGACCTGCCGGACGTACGGGTCTCGCTCACCGCCGGGGTGGCCTCGGTGGCCGAGAACGGTGGCGGTTCCGTGAACTTCACCCTGGCGCGCACGGGCTCGACCGCGGGGCCTTTGACCGTGGGGCTCACCACCGGCGGCACCGCTACCACGGGCCAGGACTACGCGGCCGTGCCCGCCACCGTCACGATCCCCGCGGGCGCTGCGTCGACCACTTTCGCGGTGGCGATCCAGAACGACGGGGCGGTCGAGGGGGCGGAGACGCTCCAGGTGATCACCCGGCCGTCCCCGCTCCACCGCCAGGCCGCGGAGGCCACCGTGGCCACAGTTACGATTCAGGACGACGAGAACCCCAGCGGCCGGCCCGTGGTCACGTTGATCGCGACCGATCTCGTGGCTTCCGAGGCCGGGCTCGACGCCGGCCGCTTCCGGATCACCCGCACCGGTTCCACGGCGGCGGCCCTGACGGTGAATCTGCGGACCACCGGGACGGCGACGCAGGGAACGGACTTCGCGGCCCTCGGCACTTCGGTGGTCCTTCCCGCCAGCCAGAGCTTCGTCGACCTGACCGTGGTGCCGCTGTCCGATCCTCTGCTCGAGGTCACGGAAACGGTGCTTCTGGCGCTCGTGCCGGCGGCCGGGTACGTCGTGGGGGCGCCGGGCGTGGCCGGAGTGCGCCTCGGTGAGCTCAACCAGGCCTCGACTGCGCCGATCGTGAGTGTCGTGGCGATCGACTTCGCGGCTACCGAGGCGGGGGATCCCGGCGCCTTCCTGGTGTCCCGCACCGAGGCCACGACGGCCACCCTCGACGCCACCGTGATGCCCGGGGGAACCGCCACGAATGGTCTGGATTATGGCGGCCTGCCTCTCTCCGTGGGCTTCGGCACCGGCGTGAATCGGGTTACGGTGGCGCTGTCTCCTGCCGACGACACCGCGGGCGAGAGCGCCGAGACCGCCACGCTGCGAGCCCGATCCGGTACGGGCTACCTGATCGGACCGACCAGTGCTCCGGTGACGATCACTGACGACGATTTGCCGTGAGGAGCTGGCCCGCGGGCTAAGATCCGGCCGCGATGCGGTTGCGCGAAGTCCTCAAGAAGATCCCAGGTTTCCCTCCGGCGGTACGAGCCCTCCGTTGGGCTCGGTCTCGCCTCCGCTGGGCCGCGGCCCACGGAACCCACTGGTGGCGCCGAGCTCCGGACGGCGCGGCCGTTCCTCCGCCGGAGTTGCTCTACCGGGTGTCGGGAGCGGCCAACGTCGAGTGGTTCTTGCTCGGCGGTCGTTGGGCGCGGGAGTCGATCTTGGAGGTGCTCGAGTCGGCCGGGCTCGAGCTGCGTCCGGGGGCACGGGTGCTCGACTTCGGATGCGGCTGTGGCCGGGTGGCGCGGCACTGGCTCGCGGCCGGAAACGTCGAGCTGGTCGGCACCGATGCCGACCGCGAGGCGGTCCGGTGGTGTCGACGGCATCTCTCGGGTGGTCGGTTCGAGGAGAACGCCGCCGAGCCGCCCCTGCCCCTTCCCGCGAACGCCTTCGATCTGGTCTACGCCTTGTCGGTCTTCACCCACCTGCCCGAGCTCCGGCAGCACGCTTGGCTCGACGAGCTCTGGCGAGTGCTCGTCCCGGGCGGCCTGCTCGCCCTGACGCTCCACGGCGAGGCCTATCTGGGCGATTTGGACGATGCCCAGCGCGAGGCCTTCCGGGCCGGGGAGCTGGTGGTCGTGGGCAGCGAGGCACCGGGGTCGAACCACTGCAATGCCTTCCACCCGGAGCCCGCGGTGCGCGAGCTGACCCGCGATTGGGAGCTGCTGGTCTGGCTGCCGGAAGGCGCGCGCGGCAATCCGAAGCAGGATCTGATCCTGCTCCGGAAGCGGGCGGATTAGCGGATCCGGTTCAGGCGGTGGCGGAGGTGGGCATTTCGACCACCTTGGCCACGTCGCCCTTCGAAGCGGTCAACTCGTCGCGCAGGCCGATCAAGCGCCGCAGGTGATCCTGCTGGGCCACGATGACGCCGGTCAGCAGCTGGTCGACGGCGGCGTCGTCGACGGCGGCGATCAGCTTCGGGTAGAGCACTTCGTTTTCGTAGCGTTCTTCGGCGATCTCGGCAGCGAGGTCCGTGGTTCCGCCGCGAACCTTGCCGGCGGCCTCGAGTTGGCGAATGGCGAGCTCGTCCTTGGCCGCGGCGAGGAGCAGCCAACGGTCGGCCAGATTCGGCAGACCGTCGCGCCGCGCGCGCTCGGCGTAAGCCCGGAACTTGGCCGCCGCGGCCGCTTCGGCCGTGAAGCCGGTCTTCAGATATTCCTGGACGCGGGGGATCCTGGACACGGGTTCTCCTTGAACGGGAGCGAGGGGAAGGGCGGAGTGCCGCAACCCAATGAATTGTAACGGACGAAAGGCGCGGAACGAAAGCTCGTTGGGGAGCGCCGGCCCCGGTTCGGGCCGCCATCGCACTTTGAGAGTGCACGACGATCCGCGTTCATTTCGGTCGCGGATCGACTCGAGGAGAGCGCCATGAGCATCCGTCGCATCTCGTTCGTCGTCCTCGCTTTGTTGGTCTTCGTCCCGTTCACGGGCGGTGCCGAGGAGACCTGCCCGGCACCCGAGGGTAGCCTCGAGAAGCTTTTCGTGGCGCCGACCGGAACCGCCGCCTTGGAAACCCTAGATTTCGAAGCCCTCGCGCCCCTCCCGCTCGCCAACTTTTGCACCAAGGAAGTGTGCTCGGTGAACCGGTTGGCCTGCCGGAACGACTGCGCCCCTTGCGGCTTCGCCTTCGCGTGCAATTTCCCGGTCTGCGACAGCTGCAATTGCTTGTGCTGATTTGACCCGCTGCCGCGGCCGTCGGGCCGCGGCAGTTCGCTTGGAACTCGCGCGACCGGCGCTGCGTATGAGAGAGTGACCGACGAGCGACGACCCTTCGACGACGATCCCCGTGCTGCGCCGAACCTGGATTCCCCTGGCCGCCATTGCCCTGGTGCTGGTCTCGACCGGCCTCTTGGCGTTTCTCGTGCCGGTGCCGGTGGTGTCGCCGCTGTCGCTTTTCGCCTTCTGGTTCGTCGCGATCGCCACCCTCTTCTGGCTCGCCGGTCGCGCCTATCAACGGCTGCTGTGGCGGGTGTCAGGCCGGCTCGCCTTTTCCTATTTTCTGATCGGAGTGGTGCCGATTCCGCTGGTCGGTGCCCTGGTCCTGTTGGTGGGCTGGGTGCTCTCGGGCTTCTTCCTCGGATACCTGTTCCGGACCGAGCTGACCACCGTGACTCGCCAGACCGTGGCCGCCGCCGCCCACGGAGATCCGCAGAACACCAACTTCGTGGTCGCCCACTACGCGGGCGGGGTGCGGGTGGCCGGAGACGAGCGGGCGCCGGCGAACTGGCCCGGATGGCTGGCCACGGAGACCCGAGAGTCGGCGGGCACCGAGCCGATCTTCGTCACTTTGCCGAACGGCTCCTTCACGCTGGCCGCCGCGGTGGCGGCCGAGCGCCCGGGCAGTGGTTCGCTCGCCTTTCTCGATCGCGACCTGGCCTCGCTCCTGCGTGATCGGCTGGGCTTCTGGATCGCCCCGCTGCGCAGCCGGGACGGTCGCGACAGCTCGCGCATTTCGCTCGGCAGCGCCGACTTCAAGATCCAAACGAAACCGACCTCGGACGAGGAGGCCGTGGAGCTGGCGGCGGAACGCAAGGAGTTCTTCGCCGCGCGCTCGAAGAGCAGCCGGATCTTCGACAGCCAGCTGATCCGGTGGGTGCAAATGAGCGCCCCACCCCGGGATTTCGTCGAGGGCGAGCCGGGGGAGTCGGAGAGCGCCTTCGCCATGGTGGCGACCCTGCGGATGACCGCGCGGCCCCTGTTCTCGGTCGACGCCGAGCTGAGCCAGTCGGTCTGGGTGGCCTTTCTGGCGATCTCGATCCTGCTGTTCTGCCTCTATGCCGTGGCCGAGCTGATCGCGTTGACGCTCGTTTTCGGCCTGTCCCGCGCGGTCACGAGGCTCTACCAGGCGACCACCCAGATCGCCCAGGGCGACTTCTCGGTGCGCATCCCGGTGCGCCGCACGGACCAGGTGGGGGCACTCCAGCAGGCCTTCAACACCATGGCCGCCAACCTCCAGGACCTGGTCGCCACGGCCGCCCAGAAGGAGCTCCTCGACAAGGAGCTCGAGATCGCCCGCGAGGTTCAGAAGAGCCTCTTGCCGCAGGGCCTGTTGCAGCGCGAAGCGATCGACCTGGCGACCTTGTTCGAGCCCTCGGCGGCCATCGGCGGCGACTACTTCGACATCCTGCGCTGGGGTGAGGACCACCTGGCGGTGGTGATCGCGGACGTTTCGGGCCATGGCCTGCCCACCGGGCTGCGCATGGCGATGGTCAAGGCGGCGCTCCAGATCCTGGTCGACGAGCTCGACGACCCGACCGAAATCCTCGGCCGGCTCGATTCGGTGGTGCGCGGCGAAGGCGGCGAGCGCTTCTTCGTCACCGCCACCCTCGGCCGTCTCGACTTCCGGCGCGGCCAGCTGGAGCTGGCCAACGCGGGCCATCCGCCGACCTACCTGCTCTCCGGCGGCACGGTGCGGGAGATCCTCCTGCCCGGCTCGCCGCTCGGCGCTTTGCGTCGCAACTACGGTCGCACGACCGTGGAGATCTGCGATGGCGACGTTCTGGTGTGGCTCTCCGACGGCTTGATCGAGGCCTCCGACCCGGCCGGGGACCCCTTCGGTTACGACCAGATCCTGAAGTGTCTCGAAGGTCCGACGGGCAGCGCCGCCCAGGTTCGCGACCGCCTGCTCGCCGCCGTGGCCGCCCACGCCCGCGGCGCGCTGGCCACGGACGACCGCACGCTGGTGGTTCTGCGCTACACGGGCCCGGCGCCCACGGCCTGAATCAGCGGCCAGTCCGCGGACCGCCGTCCGTCGTCACCTGGGCAGTGACCGTCTCGACCCCCAGGATGCCGAAGATCCGCTTCACGTAGTCCCGGGTTTCGCGATACGGAGGCACGCCGCCATAGCGGTCCACCGTCCCCTCGCCCGAGTTGTAGGCCGCGAGCACCTTGGCGAGGTCCTGGTCGAATCGTTCGAGCAGGAAGTCTAGGTACCGGGTGCCGGCTTCGAGATTTTTCTTGGGGTCGAACAGCTCGCGGAAGGCGACGCCGAAGCGCTTGCCGGTGGCGGGCATGAGCTGCATCAGCCCGCGGGCTCCTTTGCGCGAGATCGCGCGGTGCCGGAAGGCGGATTCCGCGCGGACCACGGCGGCCACCAGATCGGGATGCACCTCGTGGCGCCGCGCGGCCTCGAAGATCTCCTGGCCGTAGGGCACTCCCGGCACGGTTACCCCTTCGGCGAAACGCCAGTTGCGCTTCAGCGGCGCCTTCGGCGGTGGCTCGGGGGGCCCCCAGGCCTCGGGCGGCGGCGGTGGCGGAGGGATCCACTCGTCGTCCACGATGCGCTCGATCCGTTCGAGCGGCAACGTGATGCGCCCGCCCTCGAACAGCGCCAGGGTGACCTTCGCGCCGTCGAGCGAGAGCTCGTAGTCGGTGATCTTGAAGTTCTCGCCGTCCTCGAGGATCACCAGCTCGGCCCGCCCCGCCGCGGGCACGGCGAGGGCGAGAACCAGGGCGATCCGGAGGGCGGCGCGAGGCATGTCGGGAATGATACGGCTCGACACGGGGAAGCGCCTATCGCCGGCCCTTCTTCGCCTCGAGCTCCTCGAGGGTCTTCGGCCAATCGCCGCGCAACAGCTGGGACAACGCCCGGTCGGCCAGCAACCGGCCGCCGGTCTGGCAGGTCGGGCAGTAGTTGGCCTCGTGCTCGGCGTAGACGATCCGCTGGACCGCCTTCCCGCACACCGGACAGGGTTTGCCGAACCGGCCGTGAACGGCCATCTCGGGGCGGAACGCCGTGACCTTCTCGGGAAAGCCGTCGCCGACCTCCGCCCGCAGCCGGGAAATCCACTCGCCGAGCACCGCGTGGGTGGCCGCGTGGAGTGCCGCGTAGTCCGCGTCGTGGAGCTCCCGGGTGCGGCGGAACGGCGACTGCCGCGCCCGGTGCAGGATCTCGTCCGAAAAGGCGTTACCGATGCCGGAGAAGATCCGCGGATCGGTCAGAGCCCGCTTGAGGGTCCGGTTCTCGGCGGTCAAGGCATCGGTGAAGGCGACGAGGTCTGCGTCGAGGGGCTCGATGCCGCCGCGGTCGTGATCGCCCAGCTCGTCTTCTTCGCCGACGAGGTGGATCGAAGCCCGCTTCCGGGAGCTCGCTTCGCTCAGCAGTAGCGTACCGGTGGGGAAGTCGAAGGCCGCGAGGTCGGTCTTCTTGTTGAGCTTGGCGCCCAACTTCCGCCAATGCAGCCGGCCGGTGATCATCAGGTGGATCACCACGAACATGCCGCCTTCGAGCTCGAAAACGATCCGCTTGCCGATCCGCCGCAGGCCCGTGACCCGCCGATCCGCCACCTCCTGGATCGTCGGCTTCACCGAGCGCAACACGAACGGACTTCCGAGCCGCAGCCGTTCGAGAGGCTGGCCGATCACCCGTGGCGCGAGGGCCTCGAGGTAGATGGCGATGTCGGGCAGCTCGGGCACCGGGGCAGTGTAGCGGGAAAGCCAGGCCGAATCCGGCGGCCATCGGGGTGACCGCAGGATTCGGGGATTCGTTCACAGGTGGCAGAGCCGGCTGTGCCCGTCGGTGCACTGGGCGAACTCGATGACCGAGCCATAGAAATAGATCCGGGTGTCCTTGCACTGCGGGCCGCCGGGGTTGATGGTGAACTCCCACTGGCTGTCGCCGCTCGGCAGGATCACGCCCTTGGCGAAGGTCACCTTGCGCTGATCGGCCACGCCGTTGAAGGTGAAGAGCTCGGTGCCGCGCCACCAGTCGGCGCGGACGCGCTGGAGCACGAACTGGGAGGTGCCAGAGCCGGCGGCCCGGCTGGCTCGCCGCGCAGCTCCGGCCGAAGGTGATGGACATCGAGGGGCTCCCCCGGGTCGAGCATCAACACGGCCCGGGCGATCTCGTTGCGCAGCTCGCGCACGTTGCCCGGCCAGTCGTGGCGAGCGAGGGCGCCCACGGCCGCGCGGGTGAGCCCCGGCGAACGCGCTCCGCGGGCCGCCGTCTCGAGGGCGAAGAACTCCGCGGCCAGCAGGGGCACATCCTCGCTGCGCTCGCGCAAGGGCGGCAGCACCAGCGGAGCCGCCGCCAGCCGGAAGTACAGGTCGCGGCGAAAGCCGCCGTCCGCCACCCGTCGGGCCAGGTCCACGTGGGTGGCGGCGACGAAGCGCACGTTGGCCCCGAGCGGTTGGCGACCGCCCACGCGATAGAAGCTCGCTCCCTCGAGCACCCGCAGCACTTTGGCCTGGAGCGCGAGAGGCATGTCGCCGATCTCGTCTAAGAACACCGTGCCGCCGCGAGCCCGCTCGAGCAGACCGGCTCGCGCCTCGACCCCGGTCGCCACGCCCTTCTCGATCCCGAACAGCTCGGCCTCGAGGAGCTCGGCCGGCAGTGCGGCCCGAAGGGGCCGGCGGCCCGGGGCGAGCGGCCGTGGACGAAGGCGGCCGTTCGCCGTCGACCTGTGTGCCGTTCTTCGAACCGAGGTCGGTCAGCTCCAGGGTGCCGTCCGGATGGACCTCGAGCTGGGCATGGTGGCGTGAGACGCCGGGCCGGGGCAAGGCCACCGCCGAGTCCTCCGCCGAGCCCAGGCGGTGGCGGCCGAGACCGAGGGGGAAGCGGTGGCAGGGCCGGCCCTCCTCGTCGAGCACTTCGAGGACCCAGGCCGGAGTGGCCGGAGGCGGGGCCGGGCTGGTCGAGCTCGAATCGAGTTTCATTGGTCGCTCCTTCCGCCGAGCCAATCGGTGACGGCGCGGCGGCGGTCGGCGAGGTGCGGCGAATCGCCCGCGAGTCGCTCGAGCGCCTCGTGGGCGAGGGCGTCGGCGTGATCGGAGTGCCCCAGCGAGCGGGCGAGGGCGAAGAGGATCAGGCCACGGAGGGGCTGCGGTCCTGGCGCCGCCGCCCCTCCCAACCGCGCGAGAGCCCGTTCGCCGAAGGCCCGGGCGGAGCGCGGCCGGCCTCGGTCGAGCTCGATCTCCGCCAGGCCCAGGAGCGGCGAGGCGAGGATCGGATGGTCCGGACCGAGGGCACCCTCGAAGAGCGCGAGGCCCGACGCGAAGCTGGCCCGCGCCTCCCGCGACCGGCCGAGGGCCGCGAGGGCGCGGCCCCGGTGGAGCCAGGCGTAGCCGAGCGCAGGGCGTCCCGGAGAAACCCGCTCGAGCTCGGGCAGGGCCGCGTCGATCACGGCCAGCCCCTCCTTCGGTCGGCCCAGGGCCGTCAGCGCTGCGCCGTAGTTGACCTCCCCGCCGAGGCGATCGGGGTGGTCCGCCGTGAGCTTCTGCTGGCGAATCCCCCGGGCTTCCTCGAACAGGGGCAGGCTGCGCTCGGGGCTCCCGGCGTTCCGCCAGAGGGTGCCGAGGTTGTCGATCGTGGCGGCGAGCGAGGGGTGATCGGGCGCGAGGACCTGGCGCTTCAAGGCCAGGGACTCCTCGACCACGGCGATCGCCTCGTGGTTCTCCCCGGCGCCGGCGAGGGCGCCGCCGAGGTTGTTCAGGTTGACCGCTCGGTCCCAGGGCTCGGCCTCGGCGCCTTGGCGCCGATCGAGCGCAACGGCTCGTCGGTGGGCCGCGATCGCCTCGGGATAGCGTCCCTGCCGGCGCAAGATCTCGCCCCGATAGTTGGCGAACCGGCTGGCCATGGCGAGAGGCTCACCGAGCCGGATCAGGACCGCGTCGGCGAGGTCCAGGGATCTGTGGGCCTCGTCGAATCGTCCACTCTCGGCCAGCATCCAGGCGAGGGACGCCGCGGATTCGGCGAGCACCCGGTCCTCGCCACCGGCCACGGCCGCGGGGATCACCCGTTGGTAGGCCAGGACGGCGCTCGCGAAATCCCCCGCTCGCGATTGGGCCTCGGCCAGGTTGGCCTCCGCCTCGGCCACCAGCGGCGTCCAGCCGGTGCCCCGGGCGGCGGTGGCCACCTGGGCGGCGGACGCCCGGGCGTCGTCGTAGCGGCCGACTCGGATCAGTGCCCGCGCGGCGGCGAGCTCGCCCGCGACGGTCTCGACGCGGGCGGCGACGAGCGGGTCCGCCGGAGGGGCGAGGAGGGCGAGGAGGGCCGGAAGGTCGGCGCAGGGGCCGAGAGCCGGCAGGTCGTTCACGCTTTCGAGCGCGTGGGTCACGACCGCGGCGTCGGCGTGGGTCAGGAGATTCACCAGCGCCCCGGTTTCCCGCAAACGCCGGTCGAGGCAGACCATTCGGCGATCGAGGAGAGCGTCGGACTGCTCGCCCGCGATGCGGGTGGCCGTGCAGGCCTCCCGGTGGCCGTCGGCCCACTCTGCGCCCCAGGCTTCCAGCCGGGCGGCGACGGACTCGGAGAGCGCGCCGGCGCCGGGCGCCCCGGAGGCGGCGAAGGCCGAGCGCAGGGCGGCCTGCTCGGCCGGCCCGAAAAGGGCCTGCCAGCGAGCTCCGCCACCCGCGCACAGGGCGGCCCGGCGCTCTATGGCATGGGCTCCGAGAACAAGAACGAAGCCGCTCGCCGCCACCACCGCGGCGCCGAGCACCCTCTTGCGACGCCGGCCAAGGGCGCGGTCGAGCTCGCCGAGCAGCGCCTCCATGGATGGGTGGCGATCCGCCGGTTCGGCCGCCAGCGCGCGGCGCAGCACCGGCTCGAGCCCGCTCGGAAGGCGTCGCGGTCCCCCTCGCCGAGCCCCTCGCCGAGTCAATTCGGCTTCCGGCCGCTCGCCGGCGAGGGCTTCCCACAGGGCCACGGCGAAGCTGTACTGGTCCGAGCGGGCGTCGGCGGACTGGCCGCGCCGTTGCTCCGGGGCCATGTAGGCCGGGGTGCCGAGCACGGCGCCGGTTGCGGTGAGGCGTTCGCCGAGCGCCCCGGGAGAGGCGGTCGAGGGGGGTGTCTCGGTTTCGCCGAGTCCCGCGGCGCAGGCGAGGCCGAGGTCGGTGACGAGGGCCCGGTCCCCGGGGCTGGCAATCAGAACGTTGCTCGGCTTGAAGTCACGGTGAACGAGGCCGGCCCGGTGAACGGCCGCGAGCCCCCGGCCGGCGTCGCGAAACAGCCCGACCACCTGGCGCCACGGCCGTGGTCCAGCCGCCAGCCACTCGCCGAGGGTGGGACCCGCGACGTACTCCATGGCCAGGAACACTCGACCATCGGTGAAACCCACGTCGTGGACCGCCACCACGTGGGGGTGCGCGAGTCGCGCCAGGGCCTGGGCCTCGCGCAGCAGCCGGACCTCGGCACCGGCGCTGGCTCGTTCGGGGCGCAGCCACTTGAGGGCCACCCGCCGCTCGAGCACCCGGTCCCAGGCCGCGTGGACCTCACCGACTCCGCCTTGCCCGAGGCGCGAGAGCAGGGCATAGCGCCCGTCGTCGGGCACGAAGGGGGGCGCGGGGCCCGGTCGGTCGATCCAGGTCACCGTCGACGGGATCGTCCGTGCGGGGACCGAGGGAGTCGATTCGGAAGCGACCGTCATGACGAGACCCTCCGTGCAAGCCACCGGGGCGATTGCCCGGGTGTGCGCCCGTGGGGCCAAGCGTTTCGGGCGGAGGACTGAATCCGGCGGAATCTCTGCCGGGCGAGGTCCGCGGTAGGATCGCCCGCGATGTGGGTCCGGATCGTCGCCTTCGCCACCGCTGCCGAAGTCCTCGGCGCGGGGGAGCTCTCCCTCGAGCTCCCCGCGGGAGCCCGCATCGACGACCTCCGCACTGCCTTGCTCGCCCGTACGCCCAACCTCGAAACCCTCTGGCCCCGCCTCGCCATCGCCGTCGACGGCACCATCGTGGGTGTCGAGGAGCCTCTGCGGGAAGGGGTGGAAGTGGCGCTTCTGCCGCCGGTTTCGGGCGGGTGAGGCGACCCGTGTCTCGCCTCACAGAGGACCCGATCGACGCCGCGGCGCTGGTCGCCGCCGTGGCCTCGCCCCGACGAGGAGCGGTGGTGCTGTTCCTCGGCAACGCGCGGGACCACCACCGGGGTCGGGCGGTGACGCACCTGGCCTACGACGCCTACCGGCCCATGGCGGAAGCGCGGCTCGAACGAATCGTGGCCGAGCTGTCGGACCCGGACGCGGAAGTCGCCGTGGAGATCGTGCACCGGCTCGGGGAAGTGCCCGCCGGCGAGTCCAGCGTCGCCATCGCCGTGGCCTCGCCGCACCGGGCCGCGGCCTACGAGGCGAGCCGCGTGGCGCTCGAGCGGCTCAAGAAGGAAGTGCCGATCTGGAAGCTGGAGCATTACGCCGACGGGGCCGCGGCCTGGCGCGAGGAAGAGCCGTTGTAGGGGTGTCGCCTGCGTCGGCCCTACGGCGTCACGGTCAAACCCAACCAGGATTCGAAGCCGGCCTGAAGCCGCGGCCAGGTCGGGCCGAGGTGGGCGCGGAAGGCCTCGGGGTCGATCGGAGCGCCCTCCGAAACAGCGCGGAGGAATCCTCGGAATGCGTCGCGGTGGGCGCCACCCGCACCATCCAGAAGGTAGCGAACGAAGAGCAGGCTCTGGGCGTAGTGGAGCTCGCTGTCGTCCGGGCGGAGGAATTCCTCCGGCCCGAGCTCCAGCAGGCGCTCGAAGGGGACCAGCGAACCCACTCGCCGCCGGGCCACGAGTGCCGTGGCCTCTCCGCCGTCGATCAGGATTTCGTGAGCGCCGAGGGGCCGGCGCCGGCTGGACAGGGTGCCGAGCACGAGCGAGCCGTCCGCGGCGATCCGGCTCTGGCCGAGGTCGCTGGCCAGGCCCTCGTCGAGCCAGGGCGGCAGCGCCGGACCGATCGCGCGGCGGTTGAGCAGGTGGGTCAGCTCGTGGACCAGCGACTCGGCGGCGGCCTCCGTGCCGCGCTCGCCGAGCGCCAGCGCCACGAGCCCGACGGTGGCGTGGCCCGCCACTCGCTCTGCCGCCGGGGAGCCTTCCTCGCGCCGGAAGCGCCGGTAGGCAGTCTCGTTGGCGAAAAGCACCACCGTTTCCTTGGGCTCGCCCACGGGCGCGAGTCCGTAGCGGGCGCGGTAGGACGGTTCCAGCCGTTCGGCCACGCGATCGAGGAAGGCCAGGACGAGACCGTCCTCGACGTCGGTCACGAGCGTCCAGCCTCCGAGTCTTCCGGCACGCACCCGGAGCGGGTCGAGGTGTTCACGGGCGCGTGCGAGCCGCGCCGGGTCGACAGGAGAGGCCGGAATCGGCAGGGTCGGCGCCGGAGCGGAGCCCAGCGGAGGCGCGTCGGTGGCGGGATCGCCCAGGCGCACCAGCCGGCCCGCGTCGACCCAGCCGGTCGACTCGCCGGACCGGATGAGAGCCCAGCCGTCGCGCTCCGAGAGAACCGGGACGTGGCGGCTCGCCGCGACCGTTCCGATCACCGTTGCCGCCCCATCCGGCGCGTAGCGGAGCGGCTCACCCGCGAGGACGAAGCGCTGGTCGAAACCTCCGCGGAGGGGATGGGAAGGGGCGAGGGTGCCGGCGGGGGTGGCCGCGGCCCCGTAGTGAGCCAGAGCCGCCACCTGCCGCGGGGTCAACGGTCGCGACCTGCGGGAAGAGAGGGCGGAGAGCGGATCCCGTTCCGGGAGTGGTGGCGGCTTCGGGCCGGCGAGATGGGGAAGCAGGAGGAACAGACCGAGGACGCCGAGGGCGAGCGCGAGGGTGGCGGCGAAGAGCCTTCGCACCACCGCGCCCCGCGATCTTCAGACGCTGCCGAGGCTCTGTTGAGCCTTGCGATGCTGGACGTCGAGGAACTCGACCGTCGCGTCCACCCCGGCGTAGCCATTCAGGCGGTCGAGCTCGGTGCCGTCGGGCGTGGCCACCAGGAGGGTCGGTAGGAGCGAGACCCCATAACGACGAAGCACTTCGTCCACCTCGGGGATGTTCGAGCCCCGCTCGCGCCGGGTGTCCTGAACCTCGATCGGAATGAATCGCTCGGCGATGTGCTTGGCGTGGACCGGGTCGTTGAAAACTTTGCGCTTCAGCTGGTGACACGGGCCGCACCACTCCGCCGTGAAGACGTAGAGGATCGGCTTGTGAGCCCGTTCTGCGGCGGCCCTCTCGGCCCCCGGCGGCTGCAAGGTGACACCGGCCGGTGGCGCGGGGGCGGCCCCGAGCGAGGCGAGGAGCACGAGGGCGGCGAGAGGAAGCTGGCGTCGACGCAGGCGCATGGGGCGGTCTCCTTCGGAACGACGGAGGAAACGCCCGTGGCATGCTTGGAATTCCCTGCTCGCGGCGGATTCCGGCGGTATTCTTCTTGCACTTCGCCACCGCGCTTCGAACCCCAGGAGAACACCGAACATGCTCAAGTTGCGAACCCGCGCCCCCCTTGCCCTGCTGCTCCTCGCCCTGCCCGCATCGACCGTCGCCGGCCAGGCGCCGCAGGGCGGGTTCGTGGGCGATTCCAAGACCGATCCGGGACCGGCGATCCAGGAAGTCCGCCTGCGCGTGGACGACTACCGCACCAAGAAGGACCTCGGATACATGCTCGAAGGCGACGTGCTCGAGATCGCCCCGGGCGACGACGTCATCGTTCGTGTGGTGGCTGTTCCGGCCGGCGGAGAGCGCGCCGTTCGGTATCCCACGGCCCGCTTCGAGCTGCTGTCGGGCGCGCGGCGGATCAACCTGTTCAAGGCCAACGAGGAGCACGGCTCGGTCGTGATCCACGGCGTGCGGCCCGACGATCCGGTCAACGCGGGGTCCACGACGCTGGTCGAGTTCACCATCACCTCACCCTTGAACGCCCACCAGCGACTGCTGAAGGGCACCTTCTCCGTGGTGGTCAAGGCACCGGCCGGGCCACCGCCGGTGGCCGATGCCCGCGCCATCGAGCTCACGGCCGTGTTGTACCGGGCGATCCTGCTGCGGGAGCCCGACGCGGCGGGTACGGTCGGCAAGATCGCCACCATTCGCGACCGTGGCTACGAAGGCATCCTCGCCGTCGCGGCGGAAATGGCGGCGAGCCCCGAGAGCCGCGAAGACGTCTACCGCCTTACGGTGACCGTCGAAGTCGGGGGCAAACCGGTAACCCGGCCCGTCAACGACGAGGACCGCCTGCTGGCGATGTATCGCGAGATCGTGGCCATCTCGGACGTGAGCATCGTGCGCGCCGAGGAATGGAATCACCACCTCGAACGCATGGCCCGGGGCAAGATCGCCGATGTCGTCCGCGAGCTGCTCGGCCGACGCGAGTTCTTCGACCGCTACGGCATCGAGTGGGAGTCGACGAGGACCGCCCGCCCCCGCTGAGCGGGCCGCGGCTGCGCCCTCACCCCCCGGCCCCCTCTCCCAACCGCCCGCGAGCCCGCCCCCGGGAGAGGGGGAGGAAGAG
>CXWL01012756.1_pt1 | contig 64951 bp, 65 predicted proteins | sample 590931 | NCBI WGS metagenome assembly CXWL01 (sample SAMEA3498368, study PRJEB10139) | groundwater metagenome | biome: water well; material: biofilm material | place: Germany | collected 2015-04-27 | reverse complement strand
CGCCCAACTGCGCGCAGAGCTTCTCGTCCACGTCCGACAGCAGTTCGAAGGGGAATTTCATCTTCGCCTTGAAGCCCTCGTGCGATTTCAGCGAATCGCGCGAGACGCCGACCACTACAGCGCCCGCTTTCGCGAACTCCTTGTGGCGGTCGCGGAAATCCGTGCCCTCGAGCGTGCAGCCGGGGGTGTTGTCCTTGGGGTAGAAGTAGACGACCAGCGTCTTGCCTCGCTGGTCAGAGAGCTTGAAGGTGCCGCCGCCGGTCGCAGGCAGGGAAAAATCCTTGACTGCTTTACCGGGCATGCCGTGGATCGGTGGACAAGCTAGTTATGGATCCGTCTCAGCTATGCAATGCAACGCATTCATTAAACGCGTTTTTTATTTCTGCTGCAAGTCTGCTGCAGAGGACTGAAAGCAAAGCCTTTTTTCGACTCTCGGTCCTAGCGCGCCGGATCGGCGCAAACCACGTAGGTGAAGCCGACGCAGAACTCGCCTTCGCAGGCGCGCTTCGAGCCTGCGACCCAGGTGCGCCCGGGACGGCTGAACTCCCATTGCAGCGCACGGCCGTAGCCCTGCGCGCGGCAGAAGGCGCGCGCGCCAGGCTCGCCGCAGTTCGTGCTCCAGCTCTCGCAGTTGTCTACCGCGATGCCGTTGGCGAGGGCGGGCTGGAAGCGGCGGGTGCCCGCCGCCGTCAGCGGCAGCGGCCCGGCGCATTCGATGAAGCGGTAGCCGGTGCAGAAATCCCCGCTGCAATCGCGCGCCGAACCGATGACCCAGGTGCGGCCGGGCTTGCTGTGCTCCCATTTCACGACGCGCTCGTAGCCGCGCAGCCGGCAGAAGGCTTTCGCGCCACCGTCGCCGCAGTTGGTGGACCAGCTCTCGCACTGGTCGGCCACCAGGCCCTGTACGGTGGGCGGCTCGAAGCGGCGCGGCGCGGCCGGGGGCGGCGGTTTGGCGGAAGCCGGGTTTTCGGTTTTTACGGGATTCGCACCATCGGGTCCGTGCCACGACGTTTGCGCGCCGACCGTCGCCGCGCCCAGCGCGAGGCATGCAGCGGCAAAGCGGCTAAGCGCCTTTCTCAAGCGTGAATACCTCGTGCGTGCCGGCCACCCCGCGCAGGCTGTAGCGGCCCATCGAGCGCATCGGCCGCTTCACCAGCGCGGCGAATTCAGCCGACACCAGCAGCGACACGCCGGCGTCCTTGGTCTTCGCCTGGATGCGCGCGGTGCGGTTCACCGCGGGTCCGACGACGTTGAAGGCGAGCCGGCTGGGCGAGCCGACGTTGGCGTGCGTGACATTGCCCAGATGCAAGCCAAGGCCGAACTCGATGATCGGCTGGCCGGCGTGGCGGCGCCGGTGGTTGACCACGGCGATGGAGGCAAAGGCGTCGATCGCGGCGTCGAGGGCGTCCTCGCAGACCTTCGCTTCGTCCTCCGGCCGCTTGATCTCGAACACGATCAGGATCGCGTCGCCGATGAACTGCAGGATCTCGCCGCCGCGCGCCGCGGCGGCCGCGGCGCAGTTCTCGAAGTAGTCGTTCAGCAGGTGCAGCAGGTCGGCGGAGGGGAGCGATTCGGACAGCGCCGTGAAGCCGCGCAGGTCCGAGTACCAGAACGCGGCCTCGATGCGTTCGCCGTCGCCGCGCTTCACCTGCCCGTCGAGGATGCGCGCGCTGATGCGCGGCCCGACGAAGGCGTCCAGCAGCCCGAGGGTCATGCGTCGCGCCTCGAAGATCTCGATGAGCGGCGCGAGCAGGTTTGCGAGCGCATGGAAGCGGGCGAGTTCCGGGCCGCTGAAGCCTCCCGGCGCCGAGGTGGCGATGGACAGGAAATTCACCACGCCGGAGCTGAAGCGCATCGGCACCGCGTATTAGTCGGTCATGCCTTCGGCGCGCAGTTCATGCAGCAGCGAGTAGTCGCCGTCGGCGAGTCCCTGGTCCAGGCGCCGCCGGTATTCGCGTCCCTCCTCGCGCACCACCTGGATCGGGCTGCCGTGGTAGGCGTCAGTAAGATGCACGCCATGCCCAGCAGTGAGGATGCGGGCGCTGGCGCCGCGGCTCCATACCGCGCCCCAGGCGGCGACCTGCGGGTGCAGCGTGCCGCTGACGAAGCGCAGCCGGTCGATGCGCGCGCCGGCCTCGTCCAGCTGCGCCATCAGGCTGTTCACCAGCGCGATCGGATCGGCGATCAGCCGGCCCTGCGTCAGCAGCCAGACCGCGACAGGCGAGAGCGACCAGCCTTCCTCGGGGCCGAGGAGTTCCTGCCGTTTTGGCGCTATGCGCACGCGGCCAGGAAGCCGCGCAGCTCCCGCAACACCTCGGCAGGCTTTTCCTCCGGCAGGAAATGGCCGCAGTCGAACGCGCGGCCGCGCACGTCCTTCGCCACCTCGCGCCAGTCGGCGAGGCAGTCGAACATCGAACCGACCGGGGAGTGCTTCGCCCACAACGCGAGGACCGGCATGCGCAGCTTTTGCTTCAGGCTTTTCCTGTCATGGACCAGGTCGATGCCGGCGGCCGCCCGGTAGTCTTCAGTGGAGCCGTGGATGCCGCGCGCATCGAAGCAGCGCAGGTACTCGCGCTGCACGCTTTTCGGAAAATGCTTCAGGCCGCCGGGACCGCGCCCGATGCGCCCTAGCAGGTACTCGCGCGGCATGCTGCCGATCATGCGCTCGGGCATCGGCGCCGCCTGGATCAGGAAGAACCAGTGGTAGAAGGCGCGCGCCAGCGCCATGTCGGTGTTCTGGAACACGCGCAGGGTGGGCGATATGTCGAGCACCGCCAGGGAACGCACCCGGCTGCCATGGTCGCGCGCGAGCCGGTGCGCGACACGCCCGCCGCGGTCGTGGCCAACGAGGTGGAACTGGCGGTGGCCGAGGCGCGTCATGACTTCGGCCATGTCCTGCGCCATGGCGCGCTTGGAATAGTTCGAGTGGTCCGGCAGGCCTTTCGGCTTGGACGAATCGCCATAGCCGCGCAGGTCGGCGCAGACCACGGTGTAGTCGCGCGCCAGTTTCGGCGCGACCTTGTGCCACATGGCGTGCGTCTCCGGGTAGCCGTGCAGCATGAGTACCGCCGGTCCGGTCCCTCCGGCGACGAGATGAATCCTCGCGCCCGAGGTGGTGACGTTTCTTGAAACGAATGCGGGAAACAGTTTCATGGCGTGCCGATCCTATGCGTTGTTGCCTTCCACATGATATGTCCGAATCGGCTCCGCCTTGCCCTTGACGCGGGCCGGCGCCATGGGGCGCAGGCGAAAGCCGGCGTTCAGGTTCTTGCGGATTTCTTCGGTGATCAGCAGGTCCACTCCCAGGTCGCGGGTGAGCCCTTCGACGCGCGAGGCGACGTTGATCGGATCGCCGGTGACGGTGAATTTGTTCAATTCCCCCGCGCCCATCACGCCGACGACCACCTCGCCGCAGTGGATGCCGATGCCGAACTGCAGCTGCGGCAGGGACTTTTGCGCCAGCTGCGCGTTGAAGTCGGCAAGCGCGGCGCGCATGTCCAGGGCCGCGAGGACCGCGTCGCGGCATTGCCAGGGGTTGGGCTCCAGCGCGCCGAATAACGCCAGCAGTCCGTCGCCCACCAGCTCGGTGATGTGCCCGTGGTGCCGGCCGATCGCCCCGCTCATGTGCCTGAAGTAGTCGTTCAGGATGGTCACCGTCAGCGCCGGGTCGAGCCGGTCGCACATCGAAGTGAATCCGCGCAGGTCGGCGAACAGCATGGTCACCAGCCGGCGCTGCGGCTCGACGTCGCCGCGCCCTTCGGTGAGGCGCTCGACCAGGTCCGGCGGCGCGAAGCGCTCGAATTCGCGCTGCAGCTGCTCGAGCTTGCGGCGCGTCTCGGCGAACAGGCTCTCGGCCTCGCGCGCGCGCGCCAGCCAGGTCCAGGCGAGGGCAGCCGCGAGCAGCAGCGCGCCTCCCAGCAGCCAGGCCGCGGCGGTTTCGCTCATTCCACCAGCATCGCCAGCCGGACCGTCGCATTGGCCAACGCCGCCACGCCGATGGCTTCGAGCGTGGCAGCGTCGCCGATCGCGGCGGCAAGCTCGCGTGTCCGGTCCTGAATCCGGGCTGTCTGGAAGTGCACGGTGTCGCGTACCCACGGCAGCAGGCGCGCCTCGGACGCCGGCAGCCGGGAGCATTCCAGCGAGGCAAGCGATTTTTCAATTTCGGCTTCGTTGAAGCCCTCGGCGGCGAGCAGCCGGCGCGCCTCTGCTTCGCTCGGCCGGCAATCGAGGCTGCGCGCGACGATCGCGAACATCAGCGCCTTGGCGCCGCGCGACAGCACGTTCGAGGCAAACGCGCCGTCCAGCGCCGCCTTCATGACTGGAGCGCCCGGCAGGCCGGCCAGCGGCGCGAGTACCGGCCCGAAGGGCCCGGCGCGCAGCGCCTCGGCGGTGACGGCCGGATCGGGCAAGCCGCGCCGGCGGCGCGCCGCCCGGAACCGCATCAGCGGCCCCAGCAGCAGGAACTTGAGCCGCTTGGCGTCGACCCACTGCTCGTAGCCCTGCTCGGGCGGGGCCGCGACCAGGATCGTGACGCGGTTGTAGAAGCATCCCAGCGCGATCCACAACGCGATCTCGTGCGCCGCATCGCGCGTGTAGCCCAGGCGCAGCAGCGCATCGAGCTCGGCGCGCGCCGGCCGCGGTCGCGAGCGCGCCAGGTTGCGGCAGAACGCGACCAGCGCGCGCTCCTTCTCGTCCAGCTCGGCCAGGTGGACATCCTGTTCGATGCGCCGGATGTACGACTCCGGGTAGCCGAGATTCTTCATGTACGCCCGGTTCGCGCCGTAGCAGTAGCGGCAGGCATTCTCCTGCGAGGTGACCAGCGCCGCGACGTTGAAGAGATGCGCCGAAATGGCGCTGGCGCGGCCGGTGTTGACGCCGAGGCAGGCCTCGCGGATCCAGGGGCTGGAGGCGATGCGCCGGTCGACTTCCGAGACGTTGCCGCCGCGCCGCTTCAGTTCCGCTTCCCACGCCGGATCGATGCTCGGCGCGAGCAGCGGCTCGTGCCATTCAATTTCCGAGAGCAGTTGCGCCATGGAAACCTCCTGTGGCGTCAGTCGCCGCCCGCGACCGGGTCCTTACGAACGAGCGACGAGAAACACGCCCACGATGATGACGCCGATGCCGGCCATGCGCATCGGTGTCACCGCTTCACCCAGCAGCCACCACGCCAGCCCCGCATTGAGGGCGAAGCCGAGCGACACCATGGGATAGGCGATGCTGACCGGAGTCTTCGACAGGGCCAGGATCCAGACCACGAGGCTCACGGCGTAGCAGGCAATACCGCCAAGAATGCGCGGTTCGAAAGCGAGCCCGAGGCCGACCGGCGTCGCGTTGGTGCCGGCCTTGAGGAGCAACTGCGCGCCCGTTCCCAGCACAACCGCGATCAGAATGTAGAGAAGGCTCAAGAGACTCATGACAGGACGTGCAGGCGGCGCGCGTTCATGCGAACAGCAGCGCCGCGGCGACGCGGCGCTCCTCGGCCATCAGGATGTTGTAGGTGCGGCAGGCGGCCTGCAGGTCCATCGCCTCCACGCCGACGCGCCTCGCCGCCAGCGCCTGCGTCAGGCGCGGATGCGGGAAGCGCTGCTTCGGTCCGGTGCCGAGCAGCAGGATCTCGAGTTTCATGTCGAGGAAAACATCGAAGTCCGAATCCTTCAGGGCGCCGAACCCAGCCGCGACCCAGGGCAGGAGCTGCTCCGGCAGCACGATCAGGCTGGATTCGTGGCGCTGGTCGTTCACCATCACGTAGCCCTCGCCGTAAGCGGTGAATGTGTTGAGCGCGGAACGGGTGGAGGCGTGCAGCTTCAAGGTCCGCGAATTCTACTGGAGCTAGCGGACCAGGCCGCGCCGGGTCGCTTCCAGCGCCGCCTCGGCGCGCGAAGAAACGTTCAGCTTCCGATACAGCGATTTCACGTGGTCGACCACGGTGTGGCGCGACAGGCCGAGGTGGCCGGCGATTTCCAGCTGCGTGAAGCCCTTCGCGACCAGGCGCAGCACTTCTGTTTCGCGCGGCGTCAGCGCGACTTCCGGCATGCGCTCCGGGCCGCCCGAATTGAAGTGCGCGATCATGCGCCGCGCGATCGCCGGCGACAACGGCGGCTCGCCGCGCAGGATGCCCTGCAGCCCCGCGATAAACTGCTCGCGCGGCTGTTCCTTCAGCAGGTAGCCCTGCGCGCCGGCCTGCATCGCCGGAAACACGTGTGCGTCGTCGTCGAATATCGTCGTCACGACCGCGGCGGTGGCGGGCGAGCGCCGGCGCAGCGCGGCGATTACCGCCAGCCCCGAGCCGTCCGGCAAGTCGAGGTCGACAAGCGCCACTTCGAAGGCCTGTCGCTCGACGAGCGCGAGCGCGGCGGCCTGCGTGCCCGCGGATTCGATGGATATGCCCGTGAAGGCGCTCGCCAGCGCCTCGCCCAGCCAGAGCCGCGTCGCCGGGATGTCCTCCACGACCAGGCCGGATATCACGCGGATTTCTCCGTAAGCAATGGAACGCAGACATCCAGGCAGGCGCGCGCGGCACCGGGCTCGAGGTGCCAGGCGATCGAGCCTCCCAGGTCGGCGGTGCGCCGGCGCATGGTGGCAAGGCCTGTGCCTTCCTGCCAGCGGGACGGATCGGCGACGGCGCCGTCATGGCGCAACGCGAGCTCAAGCTGTCCTTCCCTGATCACGATGCACAGTTCGATCGAACGCGCCTTCGCATGGCGCAACGCGTTCGAGGTCGCCTCGCGAAGGATGCGCGCGAGATTCAGTTGCTGGCGAGGCGTGAGCAGGCACTCGGGCATGGACTCCGGCTGGTTCCAGCGCATGGCGCAGCCCGCGGCTACGCTGCGCTCGGCCAGTTCCGCGCGCCAGTCCGCGAGCGCGTCGCCCAGCGCCAGCGGCTGTGCCCGCAGGCCCGCAACCACCTCCCGCATTTCAGCGACGGCCGATCGTGCCAGGCTGGCGACCCGCTCCGAGCTGCTCTCGTGGATCAGCGTGAGCAGCTTGGCGCCAATGTCGTCGTGCAGGTCGCGTGCGATGCGATCGCGCTCGCTCTCCACGCCGCGCCAGTAGCCGTGCTGGTAACCGGCGCCCTGGCGCAGCAGGTCGAGCAGGCCCTGCGCGAGGCGCGCGTCGCGGCGCGAGAACAGGCGTGCGCCGCCGTCGGCGTAGTCGAGCGCGATGGCGCCGCCGCCCGCGGCGCGCGGCACCACTAGCCGCAGGCCCGCCTGCTCGATGCGCACTTCGTCGGGGCCGTGCTCCAGCTGGCAAAGTGCGCGCGGCTCGAACACCTTGCCGAGCAGCGATTGCCAGCGCTCGTCCAGCGGCGGGGTGCCGTCGGCGGGCGCGAGCAGGATGCGCACCAATTCCGGAAGCAGCTCGCGCAGGTCGCGCTGCTGGCGGCGCCAGAAGCGCAGCTGCAGCCACTGGCGGAAGGGAAAGTAGAGCCAGCCCACTGCCGCCAGCGACAGCGCGAGCGCGGTAGCCGTCTGCAACGACAGGAAGTAGACCAGCAGCAGGTCCAGCCCGATCACCAGCGCGCCGCAGAGGAACCAGGTCCAGGCCTCGAACCACCATCGCTCCAGGTCGAAGGCGCGCTGTTTCATGATGAGCAGCGCCATGCCGAGGTAGATGAGGATCACCGAGGACACGCCGTGCGAACCGCGCGGAATGGAAAGCTCATGGCCGGCGGCGACGATGGCGAGCCCGCCGCCCCAGATCAGGGGGCCCGCCATGGCGATCAGGACCAGCCAGCGCGCCATGACACGCCGCACCGGGTCGTTGCGGGATGTCCACCATTGGGCGATGGCAAAGGCCGCGATGAGCGCGCACAGCAGGAGCAGGGGGCCCCGGTAGGCGACATTGGTGGTGGGTGCGAGTTGCATGGTGTCGACGAACCACGCTGCCACCGCGAACGCGAGCAGCAGTGCCGGCACCGGCGCGGCCGCCAGCCGGCGCGGGAAATGCCAGACGAAGTTCGCAAGCGCGGTTGTGCCGACCAGCGCGGCGGCGTGCGCAACGGCGACGGACGCGCGCAGCACCTCCGTGTCGATCACCAGGCCGCGCGAGCCATACAGCGCCCGCATCACGGTGCCGAGGAAGAAGCCGAAGCTCCCCAGGGCGAACCAGCGCGCCGCGGCATCGCCCGAGCGGAAAGCGACCAGGGCTGCGCCCACCGAGAACGCGAGCAGCGCGTAGGCGACCTGGTACCAGAACGCCGCCGGCAGCACGGCGAGCGGCCGGTTGCCGGTCGCGACGCGGATCGTGCTGCCGTCGTCGCGTACCAGTTCCACCTCGGGCGCAGCGAGCAGGGCCCGGAGTTCGCGCTGCTGGGCCAGGAACGCGTTGTAGTCCGCGTAGCGGATGAAATAGCTCGGCGTTTCGACCAGCCAGTCCTCGGGGATTGGAAATTCCGCGCTGTTGCTGCGCACGGTGACGATGCGATCGCCCTCGCGCAGGCCCGCTGCGCCGGCGCGCGCGTCCGCCGATTCGACGATCAGGCCCGCGCCTTGCGGCGGCTCGGCGAAATCCAGTCCCAGCCAAGGCTCGTGCAGCGCGAGCCAGAGCGTGGCGAGGAGCAGCGCCACCGCAGCTGCCAGCGCGCCAGCAAGGATTCGGCCGGGGGCCATGTCGGGGGCATTCTAGCGGTGCTCCCCTTGCAATCCGCTCACTTGCCGCCCGAACCTCGCGGTAAGTCCGACCCGAAACTACCTGGCGTCCGCAGCGCCGGATTCAGGGCATCGGCGATCAGCCTGGCGCTGCTGTCCAGCGGGTCTTCGAAAGTTGCCCTGCTCGGGTCACCCCGTTGCATTTCGCTCGCGGCCCGCCGGGTCCTGCGGTCCATTTTTTCCATTTCCCGGAACCTCTCTTTCTCGGCCTGGCGTCTTTCTTCGGGCGTCTGCTCCCGCGGGGCCGGGCGCGGCTTGGGATCGGGCGGCAGCGTTAGGAGAATGCTCTCGAAAGGCGGCTCGCTGGGGCCGGAGTCGCGGGCAGGCCGCCTGAGGCTCAGCCATGCGCGTTCCCTCTCGATGGCGAGCCGGTCCATGCGCTCCTGCTCGGGGGAAAAGCCGTACGGCGTAAATCCTGGCCGTGTCAGCGCCAACTGGCCGGCGGCGGTCGTGGGCGCGGCGCCGGTCGTGCCGGTGGCGGGGCCGCAGAAGGACAGGCAGCCGTACGACGCCGGAATCCAGGCTGCCAGCGTAATGGCGAGTGCTGCTCGTCGGGCGGGTGCGGTCCATGGCATGTTTCGGCCTCCTCAGAAATCGATGCTGACGCCGCCTACGACCGTGCGCTGCCGGTAGTCGTAGAACGAGATATTCGAGTCGCTGTGACCCGACTGGAGCTGGACGTAGTAGCGCAGCTTGTCGGTGAGCGGGCCGCTGAGCTGGGCGAAGACGGACTTCGGGTTGTCGCGGCGCGCGACTGCGGCCGCAGACAGGCTGTTGGGGTTCCTGTAGCGCTCGCGCCCGACGCTACCGCCCACCGCCAGGTCTATTTTTCCGCCGAACGCGTAGCGCAACACCCCGGACGCCGTGGTCGAGGACGAGCGGAAATCCGAACCCTCGGTCCGGTTGTCCGCGTAGGCGACGCCGATCGACCCGGACCAGGGCGAGCCCGCCGGGCGCAAGAGATGGTTGATCGAGAGCGTGTGGTTGTCGCCGTTGCGGTCGAACGCGGGCAAGGTCGCGGGCTTGGCATAGTCTGCCGCGGCGAATGCATAGGCGACTTCGGTCGCCGAGTTCGGAGTGAAGCGGTAGGCGGCGGCGGCCCTGAGGGCGGGCTGCGTGCGGAATTGCGTGCCGTCCAGGTAGGTGAGCTGCATGCTGGCGCGCAGCGAAAGCGCGAGCTGCGGGTTCAGCTGGTGCGTGACATCGGCGTAGAGATAGTGGTCGTCGAGGTTGGCGGAGCCGATTGCCTCGTACCGGTCGAAGAGCAGGCCGTAGCCGGCCGAACCGAGGGTTTTGCCGTCGATCTGGGCCGAATTCGAGATGCCGAAGCCGGCGCGCAGGAATCCGGAGCCCTTGCCGGTGATGTCCGCGGGCAGCGGAGTGGTATTGCCCAGCGCGATGACGTTGCTGTTGTGGCCGAAAGCAGCCGACCCCCAGAGCTTCCACCCCGTTCCCGGCGCGGCGGCCGCGGCGACTGCGGCTTGCGCCCGGCGCAATGCGCGCCCGATGTCGGTGTCGCCGCGCATGATATCGGCAAGCATCGTCGAGGCTGCCTGTGTATCGCCGCGGGCGTGCTTCACCTGGGCCAGCATCAGGTCGACGCGCGGAGCCGACGCCGGATCGAGGGCCTTCGCCTCGCGCAGCGCCGCCTCCGCCTTGTCGTAGTCCCGCGACAGGAGGCGGCACCGCCCAAGAAACTCCAGTGCCAGCGCTCGCGCCGGCACCGATTGCCGGTACCGTTCCAGCCGCACCACGCAATCGTCGGCCTGCTCGGCGGCCGCCAGCGCCCAGCCGATCTCGAAATCGACTTCGGCATTGCGGTAGCCGCGGTCCTCGAGGGCGAACAGGTCGTCGTAGGCCTCGCCATGGCGCCCCATGCGGTTGTAGGTTGCGGCGAGAAAAAAAGCGGCATCGAGGTCGGCGGCGTCGGCCTTGACCGCCTGCTGGAACTGCTCGAGGGCGCGCTCATGGCGATTCCCCTTCAGTTCCTCCAACCCGGCGCGCTTGAACGCTTCGGACTCCGGCGAAGCCCAGGCGACGTTGCAACAGAGAAGCAGGACAGCGACGGACAGGCGCATCAAACCTCCATTCGCCGTGGAGGCTAGGCCGATGCGATGCAGCACACCATCCCGCGAACGCGGGGGAGCAGCTGTGCGTGGAGTTGGAGAGATGGCGATTCTTCGCGTAAAATCATGGCGATGCACGAGTTTTCGAGAATCAAGCGCCTGCCCCCGTACGTCTTCAACATCACCAACGAGTTGAAGATGGCGGCCCGGCGCCGCGGCGACGACATCATCGACCTGTCCATGGGCAACCCGGACGGGCCGACGCCGCAGCACATCGTCGACAAGCTGGTTGAGGCCTCGCAGCGCCCCGACACCCACGGCTACTCGGTCTCCAAGGGCATTCCGCGCCTGCGGCGCGCGATCTGCGACTGGTACAAGCGCCGTTACGCGGTGGACCTCGACATGGACTCCGAGGCGATCGTCACCATCGGCTCGAAGGAAGGCCTCGCGCACCTGATGCTCGCGACGCTGGAACGCGGCGACACAGTGCTGGTGCCCAACCCGTCCTACCCGATCCACATCTACGGCGCGGTCATCGCCGGCGCCGACATCCGCTCGGTGCGCATGACGCCGGGGGTGGATTTCTTCGCCGAGTTGGAGCGCGCCATCGGCGAGCTGTTTCCCAAGCCGAAGATGCTGATCATCGGCTTTCCTTCGAACCCGACCGCGATGTGCGTGGAGTTGGATTTCTTCGAGCGGGTCGTCGCACTCGCGAAGCAGCACAACATCCTGGTCGTGCACGACCTGGCCTACGCCGACATCACCTTCGACGGATGGAAGGCGCCTTCCATCATGCAGGTGCCGGGCGCGCGCGACGTGGCGGTGGAATTCTTCACCATGTCGAAGAGCTACAACATGGCGGGCTGGCGCATCGGCTTCATGGTCGGCAACAAGGAGCTGGTGCACGCGCTGGCCAGGATCAAGAGCTACCACGACTACGGCAGCTTCACGCCGGTGCAGGTGGCCTCGATCGTCGCGCTCGATGGTCCGCAGGAATGCGTGGAAGAAATACGGAAGACATACGAAAAGAGAAGGGATGTCATGGTGCGGGGGCTGCACGACATCGGCTGGATGGTCGACAATCCGAAGGCGTCGATGTACATCTGGGCGAAGATCCCCGAGTACTACGAGAAGATGGGGTCGATCGAGTTCACCAAGCGCCTGATGCAGGAAGCGAAGATCGCGGTCTCGCCCGGCATCGGCTTCGGCGAATACGGCGACGGCCACGTGCGCATCGCGCTGATCGAGAACGAGCACCGCCTGCGCCAGGCGCTGCGCGGCGTGCGCGAGATGTTCAAGAAGGACGGACTGCTAAAAGGCGCGGCGTGATTTCTCCGAGTCCCGCCGCTCTGGAGGCCAATGGCGTCCGGCTGGAGCCCCTGTCCAGGGATCACCGTGAGGGCCTGGACAAGGCCGCGGCCGACGGCGAGCTCTGGAACCTATTCTTCACCTCGGTACCCGCGCCCGGCGAGACCGAGGCCTACATCAACACCGCGCTCGAAGGCCAGAAGGCGGGGCACATGCTGCCCTGGGTCGTGCGCGACCTGAAGAGCGGCGAGCTGGTCGGCAGCACGCGCTACCACGACATCATCGCCGCGGCCGACCGGGTGGAGATCGGCTTCACCTGGTATGCGCAGCGCTGCCAGCGCACCCATGTCAACACCAGCTGCAAGCTGCTGCTGCTCGAGTATGGTTTCGAGAAACTGAACTGCAAGGTGATCGGCCTGCGCACCGACAACTTCAATTTCCGCTCGCAGCGCGCCATCGAGGCGCTGGGCGCGAAGAAGGACGGCGTCATCCGCCATCACTGGCCGCGGCGCGACGGCAGCATCCGCGACACTGTCATGTACAGCATCCTCGCGGCGGAATGGCCCGACGTGAAGCGCCATTTACAGTTCAGATTGAAGAAAAATGAAGCCAATTAACGTCGGCTTGCTTGGCATTGGTACCGTGGGCAGCGGCACCTGGGACGTCCTGCAGCGCAATGCCAGCGAGATCGAACGCCGCGCCGGCCGCGGCATCCGGATCACGCTGGTTGCCGACAAGGACACGAAGAAAGCACTTGGCATCGTCAAGAAGCAGGCACGCGTCGTCGCCGACGGGTTTTCTCTTGTAAAAGACAAAAACGTGGACATCGTCGTCGAGCTTGTGGGCGGCTACGGCGTGGCCAGGGAACTGGTGCTCGAGGCGATCCGCAACGGCAAGCATGTCGTCACCGCCAACAAGGCGCTGCTCGCTGCGCACGGCAACGAGATTTTCAAGGCGGCGCAGAAGAAGGGCGTGATGGTGGCCTTCGAAGCCTCGGTCGCGGGCGGCATCCCGATCATCAAGGCGCTGCGCGAGGGCCTGGCCGCGAACCGCATCGAGTGGATCGCCGGCATCATCAACGGCACTTCCAATTTCATACTCTCCGAGATGCGCGCCAAGGGCCTGCCATTCGCGACGGTGCTGAAGGAAGCGCAGGGGAAAGGTTACGCCGAGACCGACCCGACCTTCGACATCGAGGGCGTGGACGCGGCGCACAAGCTGACCATCCTGTCTGCGCTCGCCTTCGGCATCCCGATGCAGTTCCCCAAGGCCTACACCGAGGGCATCTCGAAGCTCACGCAGGAAGACATCCGCTATGCGGAGGAGCTCGGGTATCGCATTAAATTGTTGGGAATTACCAAGAAGACTTTGAAAGGAATCGAGCTGCGCGTGCACCCGACGCTGATTCCCACCCGGCGCCTGATCGCCAACGTGGAAGGCGTGATGAACGCGGTGCTGGTCAAGGGCGACGCGGTCGGCGCCACCATGTACTACGGCGCGGGCGCGGGCAGCCAGCCCACCGCCAGCGCGGTGGTGGCGGACCTCGTGGACGTGACGCGCCTCATCACCGCGGATCCCGAGCATCGCGTGCCGCATCTCGCCTTCCAGCCCGACCGGCTGGCGAAGGACCCGATCCTGCCGATCGGCGAGGTGGAAACCTCCTACTACCTGCGCATGCGGGTGCAGGACCGGCCCGGCGTGCTGGCCGACGTGACGCGCATCCTCGCCGACTCGAAGATCTCCATCGACGCCATGGTGCAGAAGGAGCCCGAGGAGGGCGAAAGCCGGGTCGACATCGTCATGCTCACCCACCGCGCGATCGAGAAGAACGTCAACGCCGCGATGGCGAAGATCGAGAAGCTCCGCACGGTGGTCGGCAAGGTCACGCGCATCCGGCTCGAAGAGCTGCTGTAATGAGGTATGTCTCGACCCGGGGCGGCGCGGAACCGCAGCGCTTCTCGGGGATCCTGCTCGAGGGCCTTGCCGCCGACGGGGGCCTCTACGTGCCTGAGGCGTTTCCGCGCGCCGACCTGAAAGCCTGGCGTTCCCTCGCGTATCCGGACCTGGCTGTCGCGATCCTGTCGCAATTCATGGACGATGTGCCGGACCTGGAAAGGCTGGTGCGCAAGACCTATACGAAGGAAATCTTCGGCAGCGACGACATCACGCCGCTGAAGACGCTCGAGCCCGGCCTGCACATCCTTGGCCTCTCGAACGGGCCGACGCTGGCGTTCAAGGATGTGGCCCTGCAGTTGCTCGGCAATTTATTTGAAGAAACCCTGAAGTCGAAAAGCCAGACCCTCAACATCCTCGGCGCCACCTCCGGCGATACCGGATCCGCGGCGGAGTACGCGCTGCGCGGCAAGAAGAACGTCAATGTCTTCATGCTCTCGCCGCATGGCCGCATGAGCGCCTTCCAGCGCGCGCAGATGTACAGCCTGCAGGATCCGAACATCCACAACCTGGCGGTGGAAGGCGTGTTCGACGACTGCCAGGACCTGGTGAAGCAGGTCAACGGCGACGCGGCGTTCAAGGAGAAGTACCGCATCGGCGCCGTCAACTCCATCAACTGGGCGCGGGTCGCGGCGCAGGTCGTGTACTACTTCAAGGGTTACTTCGCAGCGACGAGGTCGAACGCCGAGGAGGTGTCTTTCGCCGTCCCCTCCGGGAACTTCGGCAACGTCTACGCCGGCTACGTGGCGCGCGAAATGGGCCTGCCGGTGCGCAGGCTCATCGTCGCCAGCAACGAGAACGACGTGCTGGACGAGTTCTTCCGCACCGGCCATTACCGCGTGCGCAGCTCGGCGCTGGCGACCTCCAGCCCCTCCATGGACATCTCCAAGGCCTCGAACTTCGAGCGCTACGTGTTTGACCTGCTGGAGCAGGACGGCGCGCGCGTGAAGCGGCTCTATGCCTCGGGCGAGGCCTTCGACCTCTCGCTCATCCCAAGGCGGGGTTTCGCGTCCGGCCGCAGCACCCATGCGGACCGCATCGCGACCATCCAGGCGGTCGACGCGAAGTACGGCGTCGTCATCGATCCGCATACGGCCGACGGTGTGAAGGTCGGCCTCGCGCACCGCGAAGCGGGCGTGCCGATGATCTGCATGGAAACCGCGCTGCCGGCCAAGTTCGCCGACACCATCCGCGAGGCGCTGGGCAGGGCGCCCGTCCGGCCGGCGGGCTTCGAGAATCTAGAGGAACTGCCGCAGCGCTTCGAAGTCATAAAGCCGGATGCGCAGGCGGTGAAGCGCTACATGGAAAAGCAGCTGGCATGAGCATCAAGTCGATCGGCGTGCTGACCGGCGGCGGCGACGCCCCGGGAATGAACGCGGCGGTGCGCGCAGTGGTGCGTACGGCGCTCGCCGGCGGCCTGAAGGCGCAAGGTGTCCAGCGCGCTTTCGAGGGCCTGGTGCAGGGCGACATCCGCGACATGGGCGCGCGCGACGTCGGCGGCATCCTGCAGCGCGGCGGCACCTGCCTGCAGACCGCACGCTATCCGGACTTTGCGAAGCCCGAAGCCCAGCGGGAGGCAATCCAGCAGATGCGCGCGCACGGCGTCGACGCGCTGGTGGCGATCGGCGGCGACGGCACCATGCGCGGCGCGCTCGCGCTGCACAAGCTCGGCTTCCCGGTGATGGGCATTCCCGCCTCCATCGACAACGACGTCTACGGCACCGACATCGCCATCGGCGTGGATACCGCGCTGAACACCATCGTCGAGGCGATCGACAAGTTGCGCGACACGGCCTCGTCGCACCGCAATGCGTTCATCGTCGAGACCATGGGCCGGCATTGCGGCCACCTCGCGCTCATGTCAGGGATCATCAGCGGCGCCGAGACGACGCTGATCCCCGAGCAGGAAGTGAGCGCGCAGGAAGTGGCCGACGCCGTGCGCAGCGCGCACGAGCGCGGCAAGACGCACGCCATCGTCGTCGTTTCCGAAGGCGCGAGCCTGCGCGCCAGCGCCCTCAAGAAGCAGCTGGACGCCATGGAGCTCGGCTTCGGCTTTCGCGTGACGATCCTCGGCCACGTGCAGCGCGGCGGCTCCCCCAGCGCCTGGGACCGTCTCATCGCCGCGCGCTTCGGCGTCGCCGCGGTCGAGCGCCTGCTCAAGGGAGAGAGCGGCGCCATGGTTGGCCTGAAGGCGAGCGACATCGCCGCTATTCCCCTGGAAGAGGCGGGCACCCGCCAGCGCGCGCCCGACCTCGAGTACTACCGCATGGCGCGGATGCTGGCGAAATAAATCAGGGACAGTCCACGTTTTCCTTCGAGAAAACGTGGACTGTCCCTGATTTAGATGCCGTAGGCCTTGCGCAGCAGGGTCAGCGGGTGCGCTTTCTCCGCGTGCTTCGCGTCTTCGCCCATCCCCTGCATCAGGTGCCGGCCCGCGATCGGGCAATCCGAGCTGACGTAGTCGGGCTCGGCGGCGGCGAGGGCGCGGAACACCGGCCGGCCGATCTTCATCGACGCGTCGAAGTACTCCTTCTTCACGCCCCAGGTGCCGTCGTGGCCGGCGCAACGCTCTACGGTGGTCACCGTGGTGTCCGGGATCATCTGCAGCATGTCGCGCGTCTTCTGGCCGACGTTCTGCACGCGCGAATGGCAGGGGATGTGGTACGAAACCTTGCCGAGCTTCGCCTTGAAGTCCTTCTTCAGCAGCCCGTCCTTCGAGCGCTGCACGAAATATTCGAACGGGTCGAACATCGCCTTCTTTACGGCCTGCACGTCGGCGTCGTCCGGGAACATCAGGGGCAACTCCTGCTTGAACATCAGTGTGCAGGAGGGAATCGGCGTGAGGATGGCGTAGCCCTCGCGGGCCAGCCTTGCCATTCCCGGGAGGTTCTTCTCCTTTAGAGTACGCACAGACTCAAGGTCGCCCAGTTCGAGCTTCGGCATGCCGCAGCAGGCTTCTTTTTCCAGCAGCACATAGGGAACCTCGTTGTGCGCCAGGACCGCGAGCAGGTCGTGGCCCATGCCGGGTTCGTTGTAGTTGACGTAGCAGGTGGAAAAGATCGCGACCTTGCCGGGAGTGTTCTTGCCGTCTTTTATTTCGTGCTTTTCCGATTCAAGCGCATTCGAGCGGAATTTCCGCGGCGCATACTCGGGCAGCTCGCGGTCCTTGTGGACGCCCAGGGTTTCATGCAAAAGACTTCTGGCAAAAGAACTCTTGTTAACCGCGTTTACCGCCTGAACGACGATCGGGATGGTGTTCAGCTTGCCCATCGCGTCGGTGGACGACAGCAGCTTGTCGCGGAACGTGACCTCGCCCTTGCGGAACTTGATCGCCTTGGCGCGCAGCATGAGGTGTGGGAAGTCCACGTTCCAGGGGTGCGGCGGGACGTAGGGGCACTTGGTCATGTAGCAGGTGTCGCACAGATAGCACTGGTCGACGACCTTCCAGTAGTCCTTCTTGTCGACGCCATCCACCTCCAGCGTGCTGGAGGCGTCCACCAGGTCGAAAAGCGTCGGGAACGCGGTGCACAGGTTCACGCAGCGGCGGCAGCCGTGGCAGATGTCGAAGACCCGCTCCAGTTCCTCGAACGCCTTGCCTTCGTCGTAGAAGGCTTCGTTCTTCCAGTCGAGCGGGTGCCGGGTCGGGGCCTCGAGATTGCCTTCGCGCTGGGTTTCCTTTGCCACTCGCGAAGGTTACGGTTCCGCGGGCGTTTCTTCCAATCGTTTCAGGCGATTAACGGAATAGCGCCGGGCTATCGGGCGCTCGTGAGCTTCGAGCCGCCGTTGCGCCGCGTGGAAAGCCTCGTGCAATGCGGCGTAGAGGTCTTCGTGGTGGTCGTGGGTCACCACGATTTCGCTGCCCGGCACCTTGATGTCAAGGCGCACCACGAATTCCTTGCCCTGCTGCTTGTGCCGGGAAGGAATCTCGACCACCACGCGGCAGCTGATGATCTTGCGGTGGTAGTGGTCGAGCTTGGCGACGCTCTTGCGGATAAGAGCTTCGACGGCCTCGGACTTGGCGATGTTGCGCAGGGTGATCTGCAGCGGAATTTGCATCAGTGGTCCTCGGTTCGTGGAATGGATTCTTCGGCCGGCTGGCCGGTGTCCGGGTCGATCCAGCCCGAGATGCCGATTTCGTCCTCGGCCTCGGCCAGCGTTTCGCCCGGTTCGTAGGCGTCGTCGTACTCGGATTCGTCCGACGAGCGCATGTCGGCGGCGGCTTCGCGCAGGGTGGGGAAGGGGCCGTACTCGCCGCCCTGGCCGGCGGCCTGCCAATAGAATCCGTCTGGGCGCTCGAAGATGCGGGCGCGGTCGTCATCCGGCTTGGGAGCTGGAAGCTTACGACGCATGGCAAACCCAGTGTAGACCTGTTAGAGCGTCCGTGCCACCGAAATTAATTCTCCGTCGCTGCCCGACTTCGCGAAGCCCAAACGTTCCGCAAGTTCAAGCATTTCCCGGTTGGCATGCAGGATATGTCCGAACAGCACGCGGTAGCCTGCTGCACGTGCACAATCGCAGAGCCGCTCCAGCAGGGCCCGGCCGATGCCGCGCCCCTGCCAGGCGTCCGCGATGGTGAGCGCGAATTCGGCGGTTTCGCCGTCGGTGTTCGGCGCGTAGCGCCCGACACCGATGAATTCCCTTCCATCGGGCGCGAGCGCGACCAGCGCGAGTTCCCGGTCGTAGTCGAGCTGCGTGAAGCGCGCCAGCATCTGCGGCGGCAGGTGCGCCATCTGGTTCATGAAGCGCTGGAAGCGCGACTTCTCCGACAGTGCGTCGAAAAACCGCTGCTCCGGCGCCGCGTCCTCGGGGCGGATCGGGCGCACCGCGACGCGGGCGCCGTCGCGCAGCCGCAGTTCGCCTTCCAGTTCCGCCGGGTAGGGTCCNNCTTCCAGTTCCGCCGGGTAGGGATGGATCGCCATGTGGCCGTAGCGCGGCGGCGGCCGCAGCCGCGCCGGGTCGATCACGATGCGCGCGTCGGCGATCATCGCGCCGCCTGGATGCGCCAGCACTGGATTGAGGTCCATCTCGGCCAGCCAGGGCAGGGCGCAGGCCATGCGCGATACGCCCTCGAGGATCGCCTCGAGCGCGGCCGGGTCGGCGGCGGGGATATCCCGGTGCTGCGCGAGCAGCCGCGCGATGCGCGTGCGGCCGATCAGTTCGCGCGCCAGCACGCCGTTTAGCGGCGGCAGAGCCACCGCGACGTCGCGCAGCGCCTCCACCGCGATGCCGCCCGAGCCGAAGGAAATAGCCGGGCCGAACACCGGGTCGGTGGCGATGCCGACCAGCACCTCGCGCGAATCGGCGTAGCGCAGCATCGGCTGCACCGCCGCGCCCTCGATGCGGGCGGCGGGCTTGAGCGCGCGCACGTGCAGGAGCATGTCGTCGAACGCGGAGGCGACCATCTCCGCGTTCTGCAGGTTCAGGCGCACGCCGCCGACGTCGGACTTGTGCGTGATGTCGGGCGAATGGATCTTGATCGCCACTGGATAGCCGAGTTCTCCCGCAGCGGCGACCGCCGCGGCGCAGTCCGCGGCCAGCACCGTGCGCGGCACCGGCAGGCCGAACAGCGCCAGCATCGCCTTGGCCTCGTGTTCGGTGAGGATGGTGCGCTTTTCCGCCAGCGCGCGGTCGCGGATTGCGTTCACGGCGGCCAGGTCGATCTTCGCATGCCGCGGCTCGCTGGACAGGGCAGCGGGCACTTCCAGCAACTGCGCCTGGTTGCGCCGGTAGGCGCAAAGGAACGAAAAGGCCTCGACCGCGTTCTCCGGCGTGTAGAAGTTCGGCAGGCCCTGTTCCTCCAGGTAGCTGCGCGTGCGGCCCGGGCTGATGTCGCCCAGCCACGCGGTGATCACCGGTTTGCCGCTCGCGCGCGCCGCATCGGCGACCGCGCGCGCCGCCGCTTCCGGCGGCGTGACCGCGACGGGGCTGTACATCACGAGCAGCGCGTCCACCCCCGCATCGGCCAGCGCGGCGGCGGTGGCGTCGGCAAAACGCTGCGGCGGCGCATCGCCGACGATGTCGAGCGGATTGCCGCGCGACCACTGCGGCGGGAGCTTCCGGTTCAGCAGAGAGATGGTGTCCGCCGACAGCTGCGCGAGCGGCACGCCGTTGTCCGAAGCGCAGTCGGCCGCCATCACGCCGGGCCCGCCGCCGTTGGTGACGATCGCGAGGCGCTCGCCGGCCGGCGTCCTGCCCGTGGAGAGGATGCGGGCCGCGGCGAAGAGCTGCGTGTAGCTGCGCACGCGCACCGTGCCGCCGCGCCGCAGCGCGGCGTCGAACACCGCGTCGGAACCCATCATCGCGCCCGTATGGCTGGCGGCGGCGCGCGTGCCGGAGGCGTGGCGGCCCACCTTCAGCACTACCACCGGCTTGGCGCGCGCCGCGGCGCGCAGTGCGGAAACGAAACGCCGCGCGTCGCGGATCCCTTCGACGTACATCAGCACCGCGTCGGTGGCCGGGTCGGCGACGAGGAAATCGAGCAGCTCTCCGAAATCCACGTCGGCCGCCGCGCCCAGCGACACGACGCTGCTGAAGCCCACGCCCGAGGGCTTCGCCCAGTCGAGGATCGCGGTGCAGATCGCGCCGGACTGCGACAGCAGCGCGAGCCTGCCCGGCAGCGCCGGCACCGGCGAGAAGGTCGCGTCCAGGCCGGCATCGGTGCGCATCAGCCCGAGGCAGTTCGGCCCGATCATGCGCAGGCCGTGCCGGCGCGCGGCGGCAACCGCCTCGGCCTGCAGCGCGCGGCCCGCGTCGCCTGCCTCGCTGAAGCCGCTGCTCAGCACCACCGCCGCGCGCACGCCCGCCGCGCCGGCTTCCTCGAGGATGCCGGCGACGCTTTTCGCCGGCGTGACGATGACCGCCAGCTCGGGCGCGGCAGGGAGGTCGCGCAGCCGCGCGTAGCAGCGCTGGCCGAAGACCTGCCTGTGCTTGGGATTGACCGGGTTGAGCGCGCCGCGCAGCCCGCCGGCGGCGAGGTTCTGCCACACCAGGCGCCCGAGCGCGCCTTCGCGCTCCGTGGCGCCGACCAGGGCGACGCTCGTGGGCGCGAGCAGCGGGGCGAGCGCATGCCGGAACATCGCCCCAGTCTAGCCGATGCTCCGGCGGGGACTACGCGCCTTTTCTCTCCAGCGGGCAGGTGTTCAGGCCGAGCACGGTATACAGCGGGCAGAAATTGAACAGCCCGGTCGCGAGCGGAACGATCCCCACCAGGCCCCACCAGCGCAGCGGACCCTCCATGAATGCCGCCGCCGCGAGCAGCGCGATGCCCACGGCGATGCGCAGCAGCTTGTCGATCCCACCGACGTTCGCTTTCATGCTTCGAGCTCCATGATAGATAACGCAAACCATGCTGCCAGATGCGCGCCCGCGGGGGTTGATGCAAGTCAATATGCCTCGCCGCGGAATGCATAGCATTCTGCAATCCGCCAACGGGAGAGGCCGCATGAGCCAGCGCGACGAGTACGTTGAGAAGATGAAGCTGCTGCAGGGCGCGGCGGGCGAGGCCTGGCTGGAGATGATGCGCGGCACCGACGAAGCCTGGGCGCGCATGCGCGAGGCGTTCGACAAGGCGAGTTCGCACTTCCGCGCCAAGTGAGCGAGGGTTGCTTCCACTGTGGGCTGCCGGTGGTGGAGGCGGAGCGCTGGCGCGCTCCGGTGCTGGGCGAGGAGCGCGCATTCTGCTGTGCAGGGTGCATGGCGGTGGCGAGCACCATCGCCGCCGCCGGCCATGTGCAGTATTACGAGACCCGCGAGCAGCCTGGAGGCAAACCCCAGGGCCTGCCCGATGCCCTCGTGTTTGACGATCTGCTGGCGCAGAAGCAATTCAGCGTCTCGAACGGTCCGAACGAGCGCAGCGCCACGCTGATCCTCGATGGCATCCGCTGCGCCGCCTGTCTCTGGTTGAACGAGCACACGCTGCGCGGCATCCCTGGCGTTCTGCGCGCCGACATCAATTACGCGACCCGCCGCGCGCGGGTGAGCTGGGACCCGTCGCGCCTGCGTCTCTCGGCGATCATCGGGGCGATCCGCGCCGTCGGCTACGACGCCTTCCCCTGGGACCCGCGGCGCCAGGCCGCCTTCGACCGGGCGGCGCGGCGCACGGCGCTCTGGCAACTCTTCGTCGCCGGCTTCGGCGCCATGCAGGTGATGATGTACGCGTTTCCCGCCTACGTGGACGAGGGCGCGGGCACGCTGACGCGCGAGGCGGAGAACCTGATGCGCTGGGCGAGCCTGCTGCTCACCACGCCGGTGATCGTGTTTTCCTGCGGGCCCTTTTTCGCCGGCGCGTGGCGCGAGCTGAAGAACCTGCGCCCGGGCATGGACACGCCGATCGCGCTCGGCATCGGCGCGGGATTCGCCGCCAGCACCTGGGCGACCGTCACGGGCGAGGGCGCGGTGTACTTCGATTCCATCGCCATGCTCGTGTTCCTCCTGCTGCTCGCGCGCCATTTCGAGCTCGGCGCGCGTCAGGGCGCCGCGCGCATGCTCGACCGGCTCGCGCGCTGGTCTCCTGCCGTGGCTTTCCGCATTGAAGACGGTTCGACGAAACAGGTTCAGGTACATGAGCTCGTGGCCGGAGACCGTGTTCTCGTTCCGGCCGGAGACCGCGTGCCGGCCGATGGCGTGGTGTTGCGCGGCTGCTCGAGCGTGGACGAGTCGCTGCTGACCGGCGAATCGCTGCCGCTCGCCAAGGCCGAAGGCACGTTGCTGGTCGCGGGGTCGGTGAACCTCGAGCAGGCGCTGGAGATGCGCGTCGAACGTGCGGGCGCGGATACGCGCGTGGCCGCGATCGCGCGGCTCGTCGAGCGCGCCTCCGCCTCGCGGCCGCGCCTGGTGGCGGCGGCCGATCGCATCGCCCACGGACTCACCTGGCTGGTGCTCGCGGTCGCGGCCGCCGCGGGTCTCGCCTCGGGCAACGGCTGGATCGCCGTCGCGGTGCTAGTGGCGACCTGCCCGTGCGCGCTCGCGCTCGCCGCTCCGGTCGCCCTGACCCGCGCGGCGGGCGAACTGCTGTCGCGCGGCGTCGTGCTTACCCGTGCGAGCGCCCTCGAGACGCTCGCGAAAGCGACCGACGTCGTGCTCGACAAGACCGGGACGCTGACCCGGGGACAATTCAGGATCGTCCGCGCAACCCTGCTGGGGAGCGCGGGGGAAGCGGAGTGCCTGGCGCTCGCCGCCGCACTGGAGGCTGGCAACCGGCATCCGCTTGCGCGCGCGTTCGCCGCCGCCGCCCCGGCTTCCGTTACGGGAATCCGGAATTTCCCCGGACAGGGCATCGAAGGGCGTGTGGGCGGTCGTCGCGTGCGTATCGGTACGCTGGCGTTCTGCGGCGAGCTGGCCGTCGCGCCTCCGGGTGCGGCTGCCGACACGTCGCACTCGATGGTGTACCTGGCCGACGAACGCGGCTGGCTCGCGACTTTCGCGCTCGAGGACGAGCTTCGCCCCGACACGGTGGCTACGGTCGCGGCCCTGCGGGGCGCGGGCCTGCGGGTTCACCTGCTCAGCGGCGACCATCCGGCGGCGGTGGCCGGGGTGGCGGGGCGTTTGGGCATCGAACTGGCGACGGGCGGTGCGCTGCCGCAGGACAAATTCGACTACGTGGCTCGCCTGCAGCGGGAGGGCCGCGTCGTCGCCATGGCCGGCGACGGGCTGAACGACACGCCGGTGCTCGCGCGCGCCGACGTCTCGTTCGCGATGGGCAGCGGCGCGGAGGCGGCCCAATCCTGCTCGGACGTCATCCTGCTCGAGAGCTCGCTCGGCGAAATGGTGAACTGCTTCGTGCTCGCGCGCGGTGCGATGCGCATCGTGAAGCAGAATTTCGGCTGGGCCCTGGCTTACAACGCATTCGCGCTGCCGCTGGCGGCGACGGGCTGGATCGGTCCCTGGGAAGCGGCTGTCGGCATGGCGGCCAGTTCCTTCGTCGTTGTATTGAACGCGCTGCGGGTCGGCGGCGCGGCACCGGAAAGCAAGGCATGGAAAGCCTCTACCTCCTCATCCCTCTCTCCGTCGCCGGCGTAATCCTGACCGGCTGGGTGTTCTGGCGCGCGCTGCAGGGCGGCCAGTTCGACGACCTCGAGCGCCCGGGAGTCGACGTGCTGTCGGAGGACGAATGAACTTTGATGCAGATCAATCGACGCGATTTCCGCGTCGCTAGCATGGATACATGCCTGTCGCCGAAGAGACGTACAACTACACCGTAGTCCGGCAGTTCGCGATCGCGACGGTGGTCTGGGGCGTGGTCGGGATGCTGGTGGGCGTGATCATCGCCGCGCAGCTGCTCTGGCCTGAGCTGAATTTCGACATTCCCTGGCTGTCCTACGGGCGCTTGCGCCCGCTGCACACCAACGCCGTGATCTTCGCCTTCGGCGGCTGCGCGCTGTTCGCCACTTCGTACTACGTCGTGCAGCGCACTTCGCATGCGCGTTTGTTCTCCGACGGGCTCGCCGCCTTCACCTTCTGGGGCTGGCAGGCGGTGATCGTGCTGGCCGCGATCACGCTGCCCCTGGGCATCACCAGTGGCAAGGAGTACGCGGAACTGGAGTGGCCGATCGATATCCTGATTACCCTGGTTTGGGTTTCCTATGCCGTGGTGTTCTTCGGCACGCTATGGAAGAGAAAAATCCCGCACATCTACGTCGCCAACTGGTTCTTCGGCGCCTTCATCCTCACCGTCGCGCTGCTGCACCTGGTGAACAGCGCGGCGATGCCGGCCACGTTCTGGAAATCCTATTCCGCCTACTCCGGCGCGCAGGACGCGATGGTGCAGTGGTGGTACGGGCACAACGCGGTCGGCTTCTTCCTCACCGCCGGTTTCCTCGGCATGATGTACTACTTCATCCCGAAGCAGGCCAACCGCCCGGTCTACTCGTACCGGTTGTCGGTGGTGCACTTCTGGGCGCTGATCTTCACCTACATGTGGGCCGGGCCCCACCACCTGCACTACACCGCGCTGCCGGAATGGGCGCAGTCGATCGGCATGGTGTTCTCGCTGATCCTGCTGGCGCCCTCCTGGGGCGGAATGATCAACGGCATCATGACGCTCTCGGGCGCCTGGCACAAACTGCGCGAGGACCCGATCCTGAAGTTCCTCATCGTTTCCCTGTCCTTCTACGGCATGTCGACCTTCGAGGGGCCGATGATGTCGATCAAGACGGTGAACGCGCTATCCCACTACACCGATTGGACGGTGGGCCACGTGCACAGCGGCGCCCTGGGATGGGTCGGCCTGGTGACCTTCGGCTCGATCTACTTCCTGGTGCCGAAGCTGTTCGGCCGCGCCGAGATGTGGAGCGTGCGCCTCATCAACGTGCACTTCTGGATCGCCACCGTCGGCATCGTGCTCTACATCGCGGCGATGTGGATCGCCGGCGTGATGCAGGGCCTGATGTGGCGCGCGGTCGGCGCCGACGGTTCGCTCACCTACACTTTCGTCGAGAGCGTCAAGGCAACCTATCCCTTTTACGCCGTGCGCCTGCTGGGCGGGCTGCTCTACCTCTCCGGGATGCTGATCATGGCCTACAACGTATTCAAGACCGTGATGGAAGGCAGGACATTCGAAGCCTCCATCCCTGCGCCGGCACACACCTGATATGAAGCTTGCTCACGACCTGATCGAACGCAACCAGGCACTCCTCATCGTCCTCGTCATCCTCACGGTGGCGGTGGGCGGGCTGGTCGAGATTGTCCCGCTGTCCTTCATGAAGAGCGTCACCGAGCCGGTGGCGGGCCTCAAGCCTTACACCGCCCTGCAGGTCGCGGGACGCGACATCTACGTGCGCGAAGGCTGCTACAACTGCCACTCGCAGATGATCCGGCCGTTCCGCGCCGAGGTGGAGCGCTACGGCCATTACTCCACGGCGGGCGAGTTCGTCTACGACCATCCGTTCCAGTGGGGCTCCAAGCGTACCGGGCCGGACCTGCACCGTGTCGGCGGCAGGTACTCCGACGAGTGGCACCGCATCCACCTCATCAATCCGCGCGAAGTGGTGCCTGAATCGAACATGCCGGGCTATCCGTGGATGGCGAAGGTGCCCGCCAATGCCGCCGACATCGAGGCCAGGATGCGCGCCCTGCGCGTCGTCGGGCTGCCCTACACGGACGAGGAGATCAAGGCCGCCCCGGACGCGCTCAAGGGCAAGAGCGAAATGGATGCGTTGATTGCCTACCTGCAGGTGCTCGGCACCGCGCTCAAGGGCAAGGCGAACTGACATGGACATCAACACGCTGCGCGTTGCAGTCACGCTGGTTACGTTCGCGGCTTTTCTTTTCATCGCCGTGACCGCCTATCTGCCTTCCAGGAGAAAGCAGCTTGAACGGCAGGGACAGAGCATCCTCGAGGATCGCGAACCGTGAGCAGCGCGAGCCAATTCACCTCCGAGATCTGGGACGCCTTCGTCGCGCTCTCCACGATCCTGTCGATCGTCGCCTGCGCCGTGCTGCTCAAGATGCAGAGCGTGCAGAAGACCTCGGCGACCGAGACCTCGGGCCACGTCTGGGACGAGGACATCCGGGAATACAACAATCCGCTGCCGCGCTGGTGGATGTGGCTGTTCTACATCACCATCGTGTTCGGGCTCGCCTACCTGGTCCTGTATCCGGGGCTCGGCAGCTACCAGGGCACGCTCGGCTGGACGCAGGTGAAGCAGCTCGATGAGGAGAACGCGCAGGCGCAGGCCGCCTACGGCCCGATCTACGACCGGTTCGCGGCGCAGGACGTCGTCGCGCTGTCGAAGAACGCCGAGGCGCTCGCGATCGGGCAGAAGCTGTTCCTGAACAATTGCGCGCAGTGCCATGCCTCGGATGGCGGCGGCAGCCGCGGCTTTCCGAACCTGACCGACCGGGACTGGCTCTGGGGCGGCACGCCCGAGGCCATCAAGGCGAGCATCGCCGACGGCCGCGCCGGGAACATGCCGCCGCTCGGGCCGGTGCTGGGCGAAGAGGGCGTGAAGGACGCCGCGGCGTACGTCCATGCGCTGTCGGGCAACGCGCACGATTCGATCCGCGCCGCGAAGGGCAAGGAGAAGTTCGCGCAGGTCTGCGCCGCCTGCCATGGCGCGGACGGCAAGGGCAACCAGGCGCTGGGCGCGCCCAACCTCACCGACAAGGTCTGGCTGCACGGCTCGGGCCCGGCGATTGCCGACACCATCTCGCAGGGCCGCGTCAACCAGATGCCCGCGCACAAGGACCTGCTCACGCCCGCCAAGATCCAGCTGCTAACGGCTTACGTCTACTCGCTGTCGGGGAACTAGCGGGCCGGGGATGAAAGCGGATGCCGTAGAGCAATCCCTCTACGAGGTACGCAAGGCGATCCATCCGCGCGCGGTGCACGGCTGGTTCGCCGCCTGGCGCTGGTTCCTCGTGTGGGGCACGCAGCTGGTGTTCTACGGCACGGCCTGGCTGCAATGGAACGGCCGCCAGGCGGTGCTGTTCGACATCGCGCACCGCAAATTCTTCATCTTCGGCCTCGTGTTCTGGCCGCAGGACATCATCTACCTCACGGTCCTGCTCGTCATCTGCGCGCTGTCGCTGTTCCTCTTCACCGCGGTGGCGGGGCGGCTGTGGTGCGGCTACGCCTGCCCGCAGACCGTCTACACCGAGATCTTCATGTGGATCGAGCGGAAGATCGAAGGCGACCGCAACGCGCGCATCAAGCTGGACAGGGAAGGCATTTCAACCAGGAAGTTTTTTCTCAGGGGTTCAAAGCACCTGATCTGGGCGGTTCTTTCCCTGTGGACCGGATTTACTTTCGTCGGCTATGTCACTCCGATCCATGAACTCTGGGCCGAAGTGCTCACGCTCTCGACAGGCCCCTGGGAAACCTTCTGGATCCTGTTCTACGGCTTCGCCACCTACGGCAACGCGGGCTGGATGCGCGAGCAGGTCTGCCTGCACATGTGCCCCTACGCGCGCTTCCAGAGCGCCATGTTCGACAAGGACACCCTGATCATCACCTACGACAAGGCGAGAGGCGAGCCGCGGGGAAAGGGAGAAGACAAGGGTGACTGCGTCGACTGCAGCATCTGCGTGCAGGTCTGTCCCACGGGCATCGACATCCGGGACGGATTGCAATACCAGTGCATCGGCTGCGCGGCCTGCATCGACGGCTGCAACCAGGTGATGGACAAGGTCGGCAGGCCGCAGAAGCTGATCCGCTACTCGACCACGCATGCGCTGGAAGGCGTGCCCACCCGCATCCTGCGGCCGCGCGTGCTGATCTACTGCGCGATCCTCGCCTTCATCGCGCTCGCCGCCGGCGCGAGCCTCTGGCTGCGCGTGCCCCTCAAGGTGGACGTGATCCGCGACCGCGCCTCGATTTCGCGCGAGGTCGCCGACGGCCGCATCGAGAACGTCTACCGGCTGCAGCTCATGAACACCACCGAAAGCGCGCGCGAATTCGAGATCGCGGTCGCCGGCCTGCACGCGCTGCAACTCGCCACGGCGGTGCGCGTGCGGGTGGGTGCCGCGGAGAACCTCATGGTCCCGGTGCGCGTGCGCGCCGAACCCGGACTGGTCCCGGCGGGCAGCCATCGAATCGAATTCAGCGTCCGTGCCCTCGACGACGAGCGCGTCGCGGTGCGGGAAAAGTCCGTCTTTATCGTGAGGTGAAGCCATGAATGCCATCCATCCCTGGTACCGAGAACGCTGGCCCTGGATCCTCATGTCCGGCCCCGCGATCGTCATCGTCGCGGGCGTGATCACGACCTGGATCGCCTTCGCCACGGCCGACGGCCTGGTGGCGGACGACTATTACAAGCGCGGCCTGGGCGTCAACGCGGTTCTCAAGCGCGAGCAGGCGGCAACGCAGCGCGGCATCACGGCGCGGGTCGAGCGGGCTGACGGCCAGGTCCGCGTGCGGCTGCTCGGCGCCGAACCGCCGGTGCTGTTCCTTGACCTGGCGCATGCCACGCGCAGCGGCTTCGACGTGCGCCTGCGCCTGGAGCGGGCACCCGATGGCGGCTACACGGCGGTGCTGCCGCCGCTCGCCGCAGGCAGCTGGAGAGCCATCGTCGACGATCCGCGCGGGGAATGGCGGGTTATTCAGGAGAAACTGTGAAAACCGCGATCCTGGTCCTGTGGCCCTCGTTCATCGTCGGCGGCCTCGGCGAAGTGGTTTTCTTCACCGTCTTCGACCCGCGGGAACTCTACCTGTTCGGCGAGGTCACGCAGTTGAGCCGGCTGGCGGTGTACTCGGTCGGCTTTTTCCTGTGCTGGGCATTCGCCGCCGCGTCGAGCGCGATGACCGTTTTCCTCGTGCATACCGCGAATGGGAAGAAACCATGAAAATCGCCGCCGCGTTGATGGCCATCCTGGCCTGCGTCCCAGCCTGGGCGCAGGACGCGCAGCGCGGCAAGGCGCTGTACGACACGCACTGCGTCGCCTGCCACTACGAACGCATCCACAAGCGCGACCCGTCGCGCTCCCTGGTGCGCACCGTCACGCAGTTGCGCCTTGAAGTGGCGCAGCGCGCCGCCAATACCGGGCAGCGCTTCACAATCGTGGACCTGGACGACCTTGCCGAGTACCTCAACCGCACGCACTACCGCCTCGAGAAGTGACTAGCCAGCGCGCCAGTAGCGTTCCATTTCCAGGTAGGTGAATGAGGCGGACCAGGTCAGCAGCACGAATCCGGTGAGGGCCTCGGTGCCGGAGAGAAAGCGGACCGGGCCCACCGGAGCGAGGTCGCCGTAGCCCACGGTGGTGAAGGTGACCGCCGAGAAGTAGATGACGTCGAACAGGTGCTGCGCGGCCGGCCCGAGGCTGCCGAATTCGGGCCAGTGCAGCAGGATCCAGGTCGCCAGGCCGAAAATCCAGATCTCCACGATATGCAGCGCCATCACCGAGGCGATGCCGTAGAGCACCTTCGCGCGGCGCGGCACGCCGGCGAGATGCGCCAGGCCGCGCGAAGCGAAGTACAGCCCTTCATAGTGCGCGAGGACGCTGAGCGCCACCGCGAGGAGCGTCACGGCGACCACGACGAGGTTGTCCTGCCATTCGGCGTACATCCCCAAGGCTGACACGTCGCGCGCCGCGAGGATTGACGTGAATCAAGCCGGAGCGGCCCGGCCGGGCGACAATGGCGCGATGCAAGGCGGCCTCACGTTCCTCGGCGCCGCGGGCGAAGTCACCGGTTCCTGCTACCTGGTGGAGGCCGGCGGGGTGAAGTTCCTGGTCGATTGCGGCATGTTCCAGGGCGGCAGGGAATCGCAGCGCAAGAACCGGCGCTTCGGCTTCGATCCGCGCGAGATCGCCTTCGTGCTGCTGACGCATGCGCATATCGATCATTCCGGCCTGCTGCCGCGCATCGCGGCGCAGGGCTTTTCCGGCCCGGTGTACGCGACCGCGGCAACCGGGGAGCTGCTCGCGGTGATGCTCCCGGACAGCGCGCACCTGCAGGAGAAGGAGGCCGAATGGGAGCGCGCAACGCCGCTCTACACCGTGGCCGAGGCGCAGGAAAGCCTGCGCCTGCTGCGCCACGTCGAGTACGGCGCGGAATTCAGGCCCCATCCGGGCCTGCGCTGCGTCTACCGCGACGCCGGGCACATCCTGGGCTCGGCCATCGTCGAGGTGTTCCTGAAAGACGGCAAGGTCGTCTTTTCCGGCGACCTGGGCCAGCCCGGGCGCCCCATCGTCAAGGACCCGGCGCGCATCGAAGAGGCCGACGTGCTGCTGGTGGAATCGACCTACGGCGACCGCAACCACAAGAGCCTGGTGCAGACGCTGGACGAGCTCGCTTTCGCGATCAACGACACGCTCGCCAGCAGGCGCGGCAACGTCGTGATTCCCTCTTTCGCGGTGGGACGCACCCAGGAAATCCTGCACTACATTGCCCAGCTGCGCCGCGAGGGGCGCATCCCGGCGGCGGACGTGTACGTGGACTCGCCGATGGCGGCGGCGGCGACGCGCATCACCGCGCGCCACGTGAAGATGTCCGGCCTGGAGGGCGTGCGCTTCACCGAATCGCTGGAAGAATCGATGCGCATCAACCAGGTGCGCGCCGGCGCGATCATCATCTCGGCGAGCGGCATGTGCGAGGGCGGGCGCGTCCGCCACCACCTGCGCTACAACCTGCCGCGGCCGGAATGCGCGATCGTGTTCGTCGGCTTCCAGGCGGCGCGCACCCTGGGGCGCAGGATCGTGGACGGGGCGAAAACGGTGCGCATCCACAAGGAGCTCCATCCGGTGCGCGCCAGGATCTTTACCATCAACGGGCTGTCGGCGCACGCCGACCGGGACGCGCTGCTCGGCTGGCTCGGCCAGTTCCGGCGGCCGCCGCGCCAGTGCTACGTCGTGCACGGCGAGCCGCTCGCCGCCGCGTCGCTGAGCAACGCGATCACCGACGGCTTCGGCTGGCGCGCCGCCGTGCCCGCGGCGGGCGAGCGCGTGGCGCTCTAGCGCCCGCCGGAGGGCACCAGCAGCACCGGCACGCGGCTCTGGCGCACCACCAGCTCCGCGTCGCTGCCCAGCAGCGCGCGCTTCACGCCGCGCCGGCCATGGGTGCCCATCACGATCAGGTCGGCGCGCAGGCGTTTCGCATGTTTCACGATGGTGTCGGCCACGCGCTCGCCGAGGTTCTCGGCCAGCACCGGCGTCGGCCGGGCGCCGGCTTTCGCGGCGCCGCGCGCGATCCGCGCCAGCGTGCGTTTCCCCGCGAGCCGCAGGCCCTCGAGGATCGGCCTGACATTCACGCCGGCCTCGGGGGCGATGAACGCCGGGTATAGCTCTGCCACGTGGAGCAGGATCAGCCTGCCGCGGCCCTCTTTCGCGAGCTTGATTGCCGCCTTCAGGCCCTTCGCCGCGGTGGGGCTGCCGTCGACCGGGACCAGGATTCGCTTGTAGGTCATCGTCTTCCTCCGTAGGTAAGGGTCAGTGCCGCGCGGCGAGGACCTGCGCCAGGCCGGCGATGTCGAGGATGCGCACGTGCTTCTGCTGCACTTCGATCAGGCGCTCGTTGTGGAAGCGGGAGAACAGGCGGCTCACGGTCTCCAGCTTTAGGCCGAGATAGCTGCCGAGCTCCTCGCGCGTCATGCGCAGGTGGAAGTCCGAGGGCGAATAGCCGCGCGCCGTGAAGCGCTTCGACAGGTTGAGAAGGAAGGTGGCGAGGCGCTCTTCGGCGCGCATCGAGCCCAGCAGCATCATGACGCCGTGGTCGCGCACGATCTCGCGCGACAGGACCGCGTGCAGCTGGCGGCGCAGCGCCGGACTGTCCTCGGCCATCTCCTCGATCAGGGCGTAGGGCAGCACGCAGACCTCGCTGTCCTCGAGCGCGATGGCGCTGCAGTTGTAGTGTCCGGTGCCGATGCCGTCCATGCCGAGGAGTTCGCCGCCCATCGAGAAGCCCGTCACCTGCTCGCGGCCTTCGCCGTCGACCAGGCTGGTCTTGAAGAAGCCGCTGCGCACCGCGTAGACGCTCTGGAATCCGTCGCCGGCGCCGAACAGCGCCTCGCCCCGGCCGACGCGGCGGCGCGCGTAGACGACGTTCTCGAACAGCCGCATGTCGTCGGCCTGCATGCCCTGCGTGAGGCACAGTTCCCGCATGTTGCAGCCCGAGCAGGTAACCTCGAATTTCTTCGGCGTTGCGGCGCAATGGATGGCGGTGACGGCGTACATGGCGGATCTCCTTTCAGTGCACTGCTGCGGCGCGCTGCGCGATGACTTCGCCCATCAGGTCGAATTCCCGGCTCTTGTCGAAAAAGCCCTTCGCGCCCAGCCGCTCGGCGAGGTCCCGGTATGGGTAGGCGGCGAAATTCGAAAGGAAGTAGACGTCTATGTCCGGCGCCTGCCGGCGGACCGCGCGCAGCACGTCGAAGCCGGTGCCCTCGGCGAGCTGCATGTCCAGGATCACGAGTTCGGGGCGCTCGGCGAGGATGCTGCAGATCGCCGCGCCGGCCGTGCTGGCGTGTCCCGCCACGGCGGCCCCCGCCACGACGATCATTGCATCCAGGCGCTCGCGGATCAGGAGGGAATCCTCGACCACGTAGACGCGGAGCAGGACGGCCGGCTGTGTCGTCTGTTGCATGCGGCCACTATGCCCGGCGGCGGCGCGCGGCGGCATCGGCGGCGGATGATCCGGGCCTGGGAAGGTGCCGGTTGCCGGCTAGGAAAATTCCGGGCTATTCGAGGATCTTGTGCTCCAGCGCGTAGCGCACGAGCTCGGCCGTGCCGCCCAGGCCGAGCTTTTCCAGGATGTTCGCCTTGTGCGTGGACACCGTCTTCACCGACAGGTGCAGCCGTTCGCCGATCTCGGTCGGGCTGAGGCCCGCGGCGAGCAGGCGCAGAACCTCGAATTCGCGGTCCGACAGGCCCTGGTGCGGCGCCTGCTGCGCGGCGACCAGGCCGGCGGCCGCGGCTTCGCTGATATGCACCCCGCCCGCGGCGATCTTGCGGATCGCGCCCACCAGCTGCTCGGCGGCGCTGTCCTTGGTGAGGTAGCCCGAGGCGCCGGCCTTGAGGGCGCGAGCCGCGTACTGCAGCTCGCCGTGCATCGACAGCACGAGCACCCGCAGCGCGGGCTTCTCCGACTTCAGGCGCTTGATGAGGTCGATGCCGGAGAGGCCGGGCATGGACATGTCCAGCATGGCGAGGTCGTAGTCGCCGGCCCTGATGAGCGCCAGCGCTTCGTCGCCGTTGGCCGCTTCCGCCGCAACCTGGATGTCCGCGGTCGCCGCGAGGATGCCCTTCAGGCCGTCGCGCACGATCTGGTGGTCGTCGGCGAGCAGCACGCGGATCACGCCGCGCTCCTTGCGCCGGGAGGAAGGGCCGGTACCTGCGCCCGGAGCCGGGTGCCGCCGCGCGGCGCGCGCGCCAGCTCGAGCGAACCGCCGAGGTAGCCCATGCGCTCGCGCATGCCCTTGAGGCCGAGGGAGCGCGCCTTGGAAAGGTCCTCGTCGGAGATGCCCCGGCCGTCATCCTCGACCTCGAGGTTCAGGTTTCCGCCTTCGATGGCGAGCGCGATCCAGGCGTTCTTCGCGCCGGAATGGCGCGCGATGTTGGTGAGCGATTCCTGCAGCGCGCGGTAGATCGCGGTGGCGATGTTGCCTTCCAGGCCGGCGAAGGCGCCGTCGCCCGGGAGCTTCAGCTCGCAGCGAATGCCGGAGCGCCTGGAGAAATCCTCCACCAGCCAGCCCGCGGCGTCGGCCAGGCCCAGGTCGTCCAGCATCAGCGGCCGCAGGTCGGCAGCGATGCGGCGCGTCGAGCTGACCGTCTGCTCCAGCAGGGCGTGCATCTGCCCGGTGCGCGCCGCGATGTCGGCATCGCCGCGCGGCAGGCGCTCGCGCAGCCAGGAGAGGTCCATCTTCAGTGCGGTGAGCAGCTGGCCGAGCTCGTCGTGCAGTTCGCGCGCGATGCGCGTCTTTTCATCTTCGCGCGCCTCGAGCACGCGCGCCGAAAGCTCCCGCAGGTCCTGCTGCGTGCGCTGCAGGGCGTCTTCCGACTGCTTGCGCAGCGTGATGTCGCGCAGGATCACGGTGTAGTAGGTCGCGCCGCCCTCGCCCGCCTGCGAGATCGAGGCCTCGATCGGGAACTCGCTGCCGTCGGCGCGCAGCGCCCAGAGGGTCGTGACGTCGCCCATGCGCCGGCTGGTGACGCCGGTCTTGCCGAAGCGCTCGATGTGGCCGTGGTGCGCGCCGCGGAAGCGCGCCGGCAGCAGGCGGTCGAGCGGCGCGCCGAGCGCGCTTTCGCGCCGCACGCCGAAAACCTGCTCGGCGGCGCGGTTGAAGAGGACGATCCTCTGCTCGCCGTCCACCGTGATCACGGCATCCATGGCCGAATCGACGATCGCCGAGAGGCGCGCCTGGGCCGCATCGGAGCGGCGCTCGGCGACCATCACCTCGCGCGTCGCGACCAGCACGCCGGCGCCGACCGTGACGATGTCCGCGACGATGGCCGCGCCCAGCAGCCAGGGCGAATCCAGGCCGCGCAGCGCCGCGATCACGTTGACCACGAGCAGCGCGCCGAGCGCGGCGGCGACCGCGGCGAGCGCCACGGGATTGCCGAACAGGCTTCGTTTGACCGAGGTCAAGGTGTCCGCCCCGCCGCCGTTCAAAGTAGTCCCCAAAGTTTCCCCCAATGCCCCAGATGCACTATTCCGCCTCCGACCTGGTCATCGACCCGGTGCTGATCCGCAAGTACGACACGAGCGGCCCGCGCTACACGTCGTATCCGACCGCCGACCGGTTTGTCGACGACTTCGGCGAAGACGGATTCCGGCACTGGCTCGCCTGCCGCAACATCGGCGGCATCGTCCAGCCGTTGTCGGTCTACGTACATCTGCCGTTCTGCAGCAGCCTGTGCCTGTACTGCGGCTGCAACAAGGTCAATACGCGCGACCATTCTAAATCGTCCAGGTACCTCAAGTACCTGGAGACGGAAATAACGCGCGTCGGGAGCCTGCTCGGGCGGGCCGGCATGGGAGAGCGCCGGATCTGCCAGCTGCACTGGGGCGGCGGCACGCCCGCGTTCTTCGCGCGCGGGGAGATGGCCGGGCTGATGGCGATGCTGGACCGGCAGTTCGAGCGCGACGCGCAGGCCGAAATCTCCATCGAAGTGGATCCGCGCAGCGCCGAACCGGGGCGCATGGCTTTCCTCGCCGGCCTGGGATTCAACCGCGTCTCGGTCGGCGTGCAGGACTTCGACCACGCGGTCCAGCACGCGGTGAACCGGGTGCAGGGCGAGGAGGAAACCCGCCGCGTGATCGCCGAATCCCGCGCCGCCGGGTTCCGCTCGATCAGCCTGGACCTGATCTACGGCCTGCCGCGCCAGACGCTGGACAGCTTCAACGCGACGCTCGACAAGGTCGTCGCGCTCGATCCCGACCGCATCGCGCTCTACAGCTACGCGCACATGCCGGCGGCGGTCAAGCCGCAGCGGAGCATCGTCGCCTCCGAGCTTCCCTCCGCGGAAACCAAGCTGCAGATCATGATGCTCGCCATCGGCCGCCTGACGGGCGCCGGCTACCTGCATATCGGCATGGACCATTTCGCCAGGCCCGCCGATGAACTGGCGGTGGCCCAGGCGCAGGGCCGGCTGCAGCGCAACTTCCAGGGCTACTCGACGCATCCCGGATCCGACATGCTCGGCTTCGGCGTCTCGGCCATCGGGCGTCTCGGGCCGACGTACTACCAGAACCTGAAGCGGCTGGACGACTACTACGCGGCGCTCGACGCCGGGCGCATCCCGGTGCTGCGCGGCATCGAACTCACGGCGGACGACCTGCTGCGCCGCGCCGTGATCCAGTCGCTGACCTGCCACTTCCGGGTTTCGATCGAATCGATCGAGATCGCCCACCTGGTCGATTTCGGCAAGTACTTCGCCGCCGAGCTCGCCGACCTGCGGGCGCTGGAGGCCGACGGGCTGGTCGAGCTCGGCCCGGAATGGATCGTGGTGACGCCGCGCGGCCGGCTGCTGGTGCGCACGGTGTGCATGGTGTTCGACCGGTACCTGCGCCAGCGCGCGCGTGGCGCCGCCTACTCCAGGGTCATATAAGGAGGCATGCGGACCAGATGGAGGCATTGTTCGCGACCCTGTTTGCCGCCGGCCTCGCCTCGGGCGTCCATTGCGTCGCCATGTGCGGCGGCATCGCCGCCGCATTCGATTCCCGGCGCGTCATCCCGATCAAGGCCGAGGCCGTGTGGTCCAGGCGCATCGCATTCAACCTGGGACGCATCTCGACCTACTCGGCCGCGGGCGCGGTGGCCGGTGCGCTCGGAGCCGCGGCCTATGCCTCCGGCGCGCTGCCGGCGCAGCAAACCCTGCAGGTCGCGGCGAGCCTGACGCTCGTCATCGTCGGCCTGTACCTCGCGGGCGCGGGGCGTTTTCTACCGCGCCTCGAATCACTCGGCCTGCCGCTCTGGCGGCGGCTGCAGCCGCTTGCCGCGCGCCTGCTGCCGGCACGTAATTTTCTACAAAGCTATGGCGCGGGAATCGTCTGGGGCTGGCTACCCTGCGCCATGGTCTACGCGGCGCTGGTGGCCGCGGCCGCGTCCGGCTCCGCAGCGCGCGGCGCGCTCGGCATGGCGGCCTTCGGCCTGGGAACGCTGCCTTTCCTGCTGGCCGCCGGCTGGCTCGCGTCGCGCCTGCGCGCCTGGCGGCTCGCCGCCGGCGGCATGGTGCTTGGATTCGGGATCTACGGGCTGGCGCATGCGGAGGGTCTGCACGAGACCGTTCGCCGCGGCCTGCTCTGCCTCTAAAGGAGAAATGCATGAACAAGGCGATCCGCATCATCTACGACGAACACCGCTCCATTTCCGCCGTGCTGAGCGGCCTGAAGGCGCTGACGCAAATGGCGCGCGATTCGGTGGTGCGCCCGGACTTCTCGGTGTTCCGCGCCATGGTCTACTACATCGACGCCTTCCCGGAGCGCATGCACCATCCGAAGGAGGACGCGCAGCTGTTCGCGCGGCTGTTGCAGCGCGACCCCGGCGCGCGCGAACTGGTCGATGCGTTGCAGTCCGAGCACATCCAGGGCGCGCGCCTGGTGCGGGACCTGGAGCAGGCACTGCTCGCCTACGAACAGACCTGGCCGGAGGGCGGCGAGCGCCTCGCTACGATCGTCGAGTTCTACGCGCAGTTCCACTGGAACCACATGCGCCGCGAGGAGGGCGAACTGATGCCGCTGGCGGAGAAGGCGCTCACCCGGGAGGATTGGGCGGCGATCGAGGCGGCCTTCGCGGGCAATGATGATCCGATCGCCGACCTGCGCGAGAAGGACTTCACGAAGCTGTACCAGCGCATCGTCGCGCTCGCGCCTGCGCCCGTCGGGCTGGGCGATCGCTGGAAGGCGGCGAACCCGGGGTAAGCTGGCGAAGTGCTGGCCGCCACCCATCCGCTGCTCCAATCGACCATCGAGGCGCTCGCGGCGCACGCGCCGTTCGACGCGATGGAGCCCGCGGCGCTGCGCCAGCTCGCCTCGAAGCTGAGCGTCGGCTATTTCGCGCGCGGCCAGGCCTTGGCCAGCCCCGAGGGCGGCGTCGCGGACCGGCTGTTCATCGTCAAGCAGGGGCGCGTAAGAGGGAGCGCGGACGATGCCGCGCGGGGCGGCCCCGCGGCCGCCGCGCACGCCGCCGACGTGGTGCTCGGCCCGGGCGAGTGTTTCCCGGTCGGTGCGCTGGTTGGCCGCCGCGCCGTCGCCTATGCCTACCGCGCCGAACAGGACTGCTTCTGCTGGGAACTGCCGGCGGCCGAATTCCACGCGCTCGTCGAGGCCAGTGCGCCGTTCCGCGATTTCTGCATGGACCACCTGTCGCAGCTGCTGGAGCGGTCGCACCGCGAGCGCCGCGCGGCGGCCGTCGCGTCCCTGGGCGAGGGCGTCGACATGCTCGCGCCCCTGCGCAGCGTCGCGGCGCGCGAGGTGGCGAGCTGCACGCCGGAGCGGCCCGTCGCGGAAGTCGTCCGCACGATGCATGAGCGCCGCATCGGCTCGATGGTGGTCGTCGACGCTAACCGGATTCCGGTGGGCATATTCACCACGCCCGACGTGCTCGGGCGCGTGGCGCTGCCGCAGGCGGCGATGACCACGCCGATCGGCGAGCTCATGACGCCCTCGCCGGTCTGCCTGGAAGAGGAGGCGCCGCTGGTGGAGGCCGCGCTGGCGATGGCGCGTCACGGCATACGCCACGTGGTCGTGACGCGCGATGGCCGCCTGTCGGGCGTGATTTCCGAGCGCGACCTGTTCGCGCTGCAGCGCTCCAGCCTGCGGCGCGCCACCGAGCGCGTGCGCGCCGCCGGATCGGTCGCGCAGCTCGCCGGGGCCGCGGCCGAGTCGCGCCAGCTCGCGCGCCACCTGCTCGCGCAGGGCCTGGACGCCGAGCACGTCACGCAGGTGACCAGCGTGCTGAACGACGGCTTGTCGCAGCGCCTCATCGAGCTCGTCGCGGGTCGCCATGCGCTCCCTACACGCTGGTGCTGGCTCGCGCTCGGCAGCGAGGGGCGCCTGGAGCAGACGCTTGCCACCGACCAGGACAACGCGCTGATCTTCGCCGCCGACGGCGATGCGGCGGCAACGCGCACCGCGCTGCTCGCGTTCGCGAACGACGTCAACCTCGGGCTCGAAGCCTGCGGCTTTCCGCTGTGCGCGGGCGACATCATGGCGCGCAACCCGCGCTGGTGCCTGACGCTGGAAGAGTGGCGCAAGGTGTTCAGCGACTGGATCCGCAACAACAATCCGGAGGCATTGCTGAATGCCGCCATCTTTTTCGATTTCCGGCCGATCGCGGGCGATGCGGCGCTCGCGGGCTCGCTGCGCGAAGCGGTGCTGGCGCAGACGCGCGGCAACCCCGCCTTCTGCCGGGCGATGGTGGGGAACGCTTCGCAGTCGCGCCCGCCGCTGGGGCTGCTGGACGGATTTGTCGCCGACGACGGCGGGAAATTCCCGGGCACCATCGATCTGAAAGCCTTCGGCGCGCGGCTATTCGTCGACGCGGCGCGGGTGCTGTCGCTGGCGCACGCCTTGCCGCCCACGGGCACCGCCGCGCGTTTGCGCGCCGCCGGGGTCGCGGGCGCGCTGCCGCAGGCGGAAATTGACGCCTCGGTGGAAGCGTTTCACTACATCCAGGATCTGCGCCTGCGGCGCCAGCACCTCGAGCGCGACGTGCCGCCTGGCGCCGAGAACAGGATCGCCCCGGGCAAGCTGAACGCCGTCGACCGGCGGATCCTGAAGTCGGCATTGCGCCAGGCCGCGCTGCTGCAGGAGCGCCTGCGCATGAACTTCGGCCTTTGAGGGAACTCCTTGCGCGCTGGTTCGGCAACGCGCAGGCGGTTCCGCTGCGCGCCGCGCGCTGGGTGGTGGTGGACTGCGAGACCAGCGGCCTGGATGCGGCGCGCGACCGCCTGCTCGCGGTCGGCGCGGTGGCGGTGCGTGGCGGCAGGATCGAGCTGGGAGAGAGTTTCAGCGCCGTGTTGCGCCAGGAGCAGGCCAGCGAGCCGGCAAACATCCTCGTCCACGGCATCGGTGGCGATGCGCAGCGCACCGGTCTCCCGGCGAACGAGGCATTGCGCGAATTCTCGGCCTTCCTCGGCGATGGCTTGCCGGTCGCGTACCACGCGCCGTTCGACGAGGCCGTCCTGGGACGCGCGATGGCGCCGCAGCCGGGGCTTCAGGCGCCGCGCGGCTGGCTGGATGTCGCGCGGCTCGCGCCCGCGCTCTATCCCGGTCCGGACCGCGCGCGTCGCGCGCTGGATGGCTGGCTGGCCGAGTTCGGCATCGCCTGCCCGCAAAGGCACGATGCGCTCGCGGATGCCTATGCGACTGCGCAGTTGTTGCTGGTGTTGCTCGCCGAAGCGGAGCGCCAGGGCGCGGACACCGTGGAACGCCTGCGCGGGCTGGAACGATCCGGCCGCTGGATCGGATCGGGCTGAACCTGCGTCGGTTCCGCCTTCAGCGCGGCCGGACGCCCGGGAAGAACTCGTGCATGAAGAACTGCTCCAGCCCGGCGCTGTCCGAGGGGCGCGCGGAGAGCCACACGTCGCGCCGCAGGCGGTTCGACTCCCAGACGAAGTCGCGGGTTTCGTGCTCGCGGATGATGGCGATCATCCTGCGCACCACGGCCAGCTCGATGCTGGCATGGTCGCCGCGGCGCACTTCGATCATCTGCCGCGAGTTGCGGTTGATCGCCTTGTTCCAGCCGTAGAAGAAAAACTCGGCGTCGTTCGCGCCGACGCGCTCGATCTGGAAGATGCCGCCGCCGTGCTTTTTCTCGTCGCCGAAGCTGGGGGTGCGGTTCAGGCCGAGGTTGATCGCCGCGATGCGGTTGTCGCGCTCCTGCGCCGTCTCGTTCGGTGGTTCCGAGAGGCGGGCGCGCGGGGGGGGCGTGGCCGCGGCTTCGCGGGAGCGGCGGCGTGCTTCGACCCAGGCGGCGAAATCGCCGAGCGGCGGCGCGACTGCTTGCGCCGGCTCGGCGGGCGGCGCGACGCGCGCGGCGGACGGCTGCTCCCTCGCCAGCACGCGCTCCGCGGGCGCCTGGCGCGGCGCGGTCGCGCCTCGAGCCGCGGTTCTAGGCACCTGCAGCGTGGGAGAGGGGACGGAGGCAGGCGCGGGCGGAGGCGAGGGCGCGGGCGGGGGCGAGGGCGGTGGCGGTGGCGCAAGCCGCACCGCGAGGGCGCCGCCCGGCTTGCCTTCGCCCAGCTTTTCGGACGGGCGCAACTGGATATTCGGCAGCCAGCCCGACAGCAGCAGCGCGTGCAGCATGATCGACAGCGCGAACGCCACGTGGATGGCGGAGATCGCGATGCGTTCGTTGCTGCGACCGGAGGCTGTGAGCAGGGCGCTCATCGTCGGCAGGATGTTACTTCCTCTTCTTGGAGCCCTTCTCTTTCAGTGCATCCTCCACTGCAAGGCAAAGAGTTCTCAACACCTTGATGCGCGCATGGTACTTGTTGTTCGCTTCCACCAGGGTCCAGGGCGCGGAGATCGTTGAGGTGCGGTCCACCATGTCGCAGACCGCGCTTTCGTACTGCTCCCACTGCTTGCGGTTGCGCCAGTCCTCCGCCGTGATCTTGAAGCGCTTGAAGGAGATTTTCTCGCGCGCCTTGAACCGGCGGTACTGCTCCTCCTTGCTGACGGCGAGCCAGAACTTCACCACCACGCTGCCGTGGCGCGCGAGCGAGCCTTCGAAATCGTTGATCTCGGAGTAGGCGCGCATCCAGTCGGCCTCGGCCGCGAACTTCTCGACGCGCTCCACCAGCACGCGCCCGTACCAGGAGCGGTCGAAGAACGTGAAATGGCCGTGGCGCGGCAGCTGGCGCCAGAAGCGCCAAAGGTAGGGCTGCGCGCGTTCCTCTTCCGTCGGCGCCGCGATCGAGACGTTGCTGTAGCGGCGCGCATCCAGCGCGCCCGTCACGCGGCGGATCGCGCCGCCCTTGCCGGCGGCGTCGTTGCCCTCGAACACCGCGACCACCGAGAGCGACGCGAAGCGCGGGTCGCGCGAGGCCACGTTCAGGCGCCCCTGCCATTTCTCGAGTTCCCTGTCGTATTGCGCCCGGGTCATCGGCTGGTTGAGCTCCAGCGCGCGCAGCATGTTCAGGCCGTCGGCGGGCGCCGGCATCGGCGGCGTGCGGTCCGGCACGCGCTTCAGCGGCTTTTCGTCCAGCCGTTCGCGCATCGCCGCGAGCAGGTGCCGGCCCACGGTGAGCGAGCGGTGGCGCGCATCCGCGCCAGGCACCACGATCCAGGGCGCCTCGCCGGTCGAGGTCTTGCGCAGAAACGGATCGGAGACCTTGAGGAACCGCTTGTAGTGCCTGAAATACTCGCGGTCGCGGTCCGTCACGCGCCAGCGCGTCTTCGCATCGGACGCCAGTTCCTTCATGCGCTTCTTCTGCTGGTCGCGCGACAGGTGGAACCAGTACTTGAGCAGCAGCACGCCTTCGTCGCCCAGCATCTTCTCGAAGCGCTGGATCTCGCTGATCTCGCGCGCAAACTCGCCCGCGCCGATCTCGCGCATCACGCGCCGCAGGATCGGCATGGTGTGCCAGGCGCCGAAGAAGATGCCGATTTTTCCCTTCGGCGGCAGCTCGCGCCAGAAGCGCCACAGGTGCGGCCGCTCCAGCTCCTCGTCGGAGGGGTCGAAGAACGCGCTGGTGCGGATGTGGCGCGGATCCATCCACTCGTTCAGCAGGTTCACGGTTTCGCTCTTGCCGGCGCCCTCGACCCCCGCGATCAGGACCAGCACCGGGAAGCGGCCGCCCTCCTTCAGGCGGTACTGCGCATCGAGCAGCGCCTGGCGCAGCTTCGCCGCCTCGCGCTTGTAGAGGGCCTTGTCGACGCGGTGCCTGAGGTTCCCGGATTCGAACATGGCTTTAAGATACTCCTGCATTCTTCAACATTGGGGGCGTCATGAAGGGACTGCGCGGCAAGCGGGCGATTGTCACCGGGGGCGCGGACGGCATCGGGCGCGCCATCGCCGGGCGCTTCGCCGACGAGGGCACCGAGGTGATCGTGTTCGACATCCGGCCGACGGCGCCGGGCCATGTGAAGGTCGACATCACCGACTACGAGGCGGTGAAGGCCGCCGTCGCCGGCGCCGGCCCGGTCGACATCCTCGTCAACAACGCCGGCTGGGACATGTTCAAGCCGTTCCTCAAGACCGAGCCCGATTTCTGGCAGAAGATCATTTCGATCAACCTGGTCGGCGCGATGAACATGCTGCATTGCGTGCTGCCCGGCATGGTGGCGCGCGGCGGCGGCAAGGTGGTGAGTATCGCCTCCGACGCGGGGCGCGTCGGCTCTTCCGGCGAGGCGGTGTATTCGGCCTGCAAGGGCGGCATCATTTCGCTCACCAAGACGCTGGCGCGCGAGCTCGCCGCCAAGGGCGTGCGCCTGAACGCCGTCTGCCCGGGCGTCACCGAGACCAACATGCTCGCCGAGTTCATGAAAGGCGCGGGCAATCCGGACAAGCTCGCCGAGGCCTTCCGCCGCGCGGTGCCGATCGGGCGCCTGGGCAAGCCCGAGGACATTCCCGGCGCGGTCCTGTTCCTTTCCAGCAGCGACGCGGACTTCATTACCGGCCAGACGATCAGCGTTTCGGGCGGACTGACCATGCACGGATAACGTCCGTGGCTTGACCTGCGTCAAATTGGTGCGCGCGCGCGCCGATAAGGTGCGTGCATGAGCACGCACCGGGCAAAGCAAGTCTCCGTCGTCGCCTCCAGCACTTTCGCGTTCACCATCTGCTTCGCGGTCTGGATGATGTTCGCGGTGATCGGCATCCCGATCAAGAAAGCGCTAGGGCTGAATGAAACCGAGTTCGGCCTGCTGGCGGCGACGCCGGTGCTCACCGGCTCGCTGATCCGGCTGCCGCTGGGCATGTGGACCGACAAGTTCGGCGGCCGCATCGTGTTCTTCCTCCTGATGCTGTCGACGGTGGTGCCGATCTGGCTGATCGGCGAGGCGACGCAGTACTGGCAGTTCCTGGTGCTGGGCCTTTTCGTCGGCCTGGCCGGCGGCTCGTTTTCGGTGGGCATCGCCTACTGCGCGCGCTGGTTCGAGAAGAACCGGCAGGGCTTCGCCATGGGCATCTTCGGCGCCGGCAATTCGGGCGCCGCGCTCACCAAGTTCGTCGCGCCGGCCATCGTCGTCGCCTGGGGCTGGAGCATGGTGCCGAAGGTCTACGCGGCGGCGATGCTGGTCACGGCGCTGGCGTTCTGGCTGCTCAGCTACACCGACCCGTCCCACGTGCAGGGCAAGTCGGTGACGGTGAAGGCGCAACTCGCGGCGCTCAAGGACCCCAACGTCTGGAAGCTCTGCCAGTACTACTCCATCGTGTTCGGCGGCTATGTCGCGCTGTCGCTGTGGATGACCAAGTACTACATCACCGAGTACGGCTTCGACATCAGGTCGGCGGCGCTGCTCGCGGCCTGCTTCTCGCTGCCTGGCGGCGTGCTGCGCGCGATGGGGGGCTGGATGTCCGACCGCTGGGGCGCGCACCCGGTCACGTGGTGGGTGATGCTGGTCTCCTGGGTCTGCCTGTTCTTCCTCTCGTACCCGCAGACCGACCTCGTCATCAGGACGGCGAAGGGTGACCTCGCGTTCCACATCGGCCTCAACGTCTGGATGTTCACCGCGCTGATGTTCCTCATGGGCATCGCCTGGGCGGTGGGCAAGGCCTCGGTGTTCAAGTACATCTCCGACGAGTACTCGCACAACATCGGCGTCATCTCCGGCATCGTCGGCCTGGTCGGCGGGCTGGGCGGCTTCCTGCTGCCGATCATGTTCGGCGCGCTGGTGGACCTCACCGGCGTGGCGAGCTCCATCTTCATGCTGATGTGGGGCATCACGCTGGTGTCGCTCATCTGGATGTACTGGACCGAGATCGTCCCCAACCGGGCGCCGCAGGGAGCCTGAGGTGGCGAAGACGATCAACCACTGGAATCCCGAGGACACCGCATTCTGGGAAGCCGAAGGCAAGCGCGTCGCCTACCGAAATCTCTGGATCTCGGTGCCGGCGCTGCTGTGCGGCTTCGCGGTCTGGGGCATGTGGGGAATCATCACCGTGCAGATGATGAACCTCGGCTTTCCGTTCACGCAGGCGGAACTGTTCACGCTCACCGCGATCGCCGGCATCTCCGGCGCGACCATGCGCATCCCGGCCTCGTTCCTGATCCGCCTCGCGGGCGGGCGCAACACCATTTTCCTCACCACTGCGATGCTGCTCGCGCCGGCGCTGGGCACCGGCATCGTGCTGCAGCACAAGGACTGGCCGCTGTGGGCCTTCCAGCTGATGGCGTTGTGGTGCGGCGTGGGCGGCGGCAACTTCGCCAGCTCCATGTCGAATATCAGCACCTTCTTCCCGAAGAAGCTGCAGGGCACCGCGCTCGGCCTGAACGCGGGCCTGGGCAATTTCGGCGTCACCACCATGCAGGTGGTGATCCCGCTGGTGATGACCGTGGGCATCTTCGGCAGCCTGGGCGGCGAGCCGATGACGCTCGCGAAGGACAGCGGCTGGATTTTCGGCAAGATCGCCGCCGGCACGCCGACCTGGATCCAGAATGCAGGCTTCGCCTGGCTGCTGTCGCTGGCGCCGCTGTCGGCACTCTGCTGGTTCGGCATGAACAACCTGGGGACGGTGTCGCCCGACCGCGGCCACCCGCTGGTCGCCTTCGCCAGGATCACCTACCTCTATACGCTCGCCTTCATTCCTTCGATCCTCGGCCTGTACCTGTACCTGCCCAAGCCCACCGGCCTCGGCCTGATCAGCATGTGGGTGGCGATTCCGCTCGACATCGCCAGCGCGCTGCTGGTGATGAAGCTCGCCGCCTTCGGCCCGATGAAGGAGGGCGTGAGCAAGCAGTTCCAGATCTTCGGCAACAAGCACACCTGGTCGATGACGGCGCTCTACATCGTCACCTTCGGCTCCTTCATCGGCTTCTCGATGGCGCTGCCGCTCGCCATGAAGGTGATCTTCGGCGTCAGCCACGTGCCCGACGCGAACGGCGTGATGCAGCACACGCTGAACAACCCGAACGCGCCAAGCGTCCTCGCCTACGCCTGGATCGGGCCCTTCGTCGGCGCCGCGGTGCGCCCGATCGGCGGCTGGATCTCCGACAAGGTCGGCGGTTCCATCGTCACGCAGATCATCTCGGCGGTGATGGTCGTCGCCTCGGTCGCGGTGGGGTACGTGATGATGCAGGCCTACGGCTCGGCCACGCCCGAGACGCACTTCCCGCTGTTCCTGGGCCTCTTCATGCTGCTGTTCTTCGCCAGCGGCATCGGCAACGGCTCGACCTTCCGCACCATCGGCGTGATCTTCGACCGTCAGCAGGCCGGCCCGGTACTGGGCTGGACCTCGGCGGTCGCCGCCTACGGCGCCTTCGTCGCGCCGATCGTCATCGGCGACCAGATCAAGGCCGGCACGCCGCAGTACGCCATGTACGGCTTCGCCGCCTTCTACGCGCTGTGCCTGGTCCTCAACTGGTGGTTTTACCTCCGCTCCAACGCCTACGTGAAGAACCCATGAGCCATTTCCTCGATCGACTGAGCTATTTCTCCCAGCCGCGCGAATCCTTCGCCGGCGGCCACGGCGTGGTCACCGGCGAGGATCGTACCTGGGAGGACGCCTACCGCAACCGCTGGGCGCACGACAAGATCGTGCGCTCCACGCACGGCGTCAATTGCACCGGCTCGTGTTCCTGGAAGATCTACGTCAAGGGCGGCATCGTCACCTGGGAGACGCAGCAGACCGACTACCCGCGCACGCGTTGGGACATGCCCAACCACGAGCCGCGCGGCTGCGCGCGCGGCGCGAGCTACAGCTGGTACCTGTACAGCGCCAACCGCGTGAAGTATCCGCTGGTGCGCAGCCGGCTGCTGCGGCGCTGGCGCGAGGCGCGCCTGTCGAAGGCGCCGGTGGAGGCCTGGGCGTCGATCGTCGAAAACGACGCCGCGCGGCGCGACTACCAGCAGGTGCGCGGCCTGGGGGGCTTCGTGCGCTCCTCGTGGGACGAAGTGAACGAAATCGTCGCCGCCGCCAACGTCCACACCATCAAGAAGCACGGGCCCGACCGGGTCATCGGCTTCTCGCCGATTCCCGCCATGTCCATGGTCAGCTACGCCGCGGGCAGCCGCTACCTCAGCCTGATCGGCGGCGTGTGCATGAGCTTCTACGACTGGTACTGCGACCTGCCGCCCTCCAGCCCGCAGATCTGGGGTGAGCAGACCGACGTCCCGGAATCGGCCGACTGGTACAACTCGAACTTCATCATCGCCTGGGGCTCGAACGTGCCGCAGACGAGGACGCCGGACGCGCACTTCTTCACCGAGGTGCGCTACAAGGGCGCGAAGACCGTGGCGGTGACGCCCGACTATTCCGAAGTCGCCAAGCTCGCCGACATCTGGATGCACCCGAAGCAGGGCACCGACGCCGCGGTGGCGATGGCGATGGGCCACGTGATTCTGAAGGAATTTTATTTCGACAAACGTTCTGAATACTTTGACGACTACGTCCGGCGCTATACCGACATGCCGATGCTGGTGATACTCAAGGAACACAAGCTGCCGGGCGGCGAAACGATCACGGTGCCCGACCGCTACGTGCGCGCCTCCGACTTCGCAGGCGCCTTCGGCCAGGCCAACAATCCGGAATGGAAGACCGTGGCTTTCGACGAAGCGGGCAAGGTGGTGCTGCCCAACGGCGCCATCGGCTTCCGCTGGGGGCCGGACGGCCGCGCGGACCAGGGCCAATGGAACCTGCAGGCGAAGGAAGCGCAGGGCGGCGGCGAGGTGAAGCTGAAGCTGTCGCTGCTGGAGGGCAATGCGCCGAGCAAGGAGGTGGCGAAGGTCGGGTTTCCCTATTTCGGCGGCATCCAGAGCGAACATTTTCCGAACAACAAGCAATCCGACGTTCTGGTCCGCACGGTTCCCGTGCAGCGCATCACGCTCGCCACGGGCGGGGCGCTCGTTGCCACGGTGTTCGACCTGCAGGTGGCGAACTACGGCGTGGCGCGCGGGTTGCCCGGCGAGCTGGCGGCGCAGAGCTTCGACGACGACACGCCCTACACCCCGGCCTGGCAGGAACGCATCACCGGCACGCCGCGCGCGCAGCTGATCGCGGTGGCGCGGCAGTTCGCCGACAACGCGGACCGCACCCGCGGCAAGTCGATGGTGATCATCGGCGCGGCGATGAACCACTGGTACCACAGCGACATGAACTACCGCGGCGTCATCAACATGCTGATGCTGTGCGGCTGCGTGGGCAAGAGCGGCGGCGGCTGGGCGCACTACGTCGGCCAGGAGAAGCTGCGGCCGCAGACCGGCTGGACGGCGCTCGCCTTCGCGCTCGACTGGATCCGCCCGCCGCGCCAGATGAACAGCACCAGCTTTTTCTACGCGCACACCGACCAGTGGCGCTACGAGAAGCTCGGCATGGAGGAGGTGGTCTCGCCGCTGGCCGACAAGAAGCTCTACGGCGGCAGCATGATCGACTACAACGTGCGCGCCGAGCGCATGGGCTGGCTGCCGTCCGCCCCGCAGTTGCAGACCAATCCGCTCCAGGTGGTGCGCGATGCGCAGGCCGCCGGCACGGAACCGAAGGACTATGTGGTGAAGGGGTTGAAGGACGGTTCGCTGAAGATGAGCTGCACCGACCCGGACCATCCCGACAACTGGCCGCGCAACATGTTCGTGTGGCGCTCCAACCTGCTCGGCTCCTCGGGCAAGGGCCACGAGTACTTCCTAAAGCACTTGCTTGGGACGAGCCACGGCGTGCAGGGCAAGGACCTCGGCAAGGACGAGGCGCGGCCGGCCGAGGTGGTCTGGCACGACCAGGCGCCGGAGGGCAAGCTCGACCTGCTGGTGACGCTGGATTTCCGCATGAGCACCACCTGCCTGTACAGCGACATCGTGCTGCCGACGGCGACCTGGTACGAGAAGAACGACCTCAACACCAGCGACATGCACCCGTTCATCCACCCCCTCTCGACGGCGGTGGACCCGGCCTGGCAGTCGCGCAGCGACTGGGACATCTACAAGGGCTTCGCGAAGAAATTCAGCGAGGTCTGCGCCGGCCACCTGGGCGTGGAGAAGGACCTGGTGCTGGCTCCCTTGATGCACGACAGCCCATCCGAACTCGCGCAGCCCTTCGAGGTGAAGGACTGGAAGCGCGGCGAGTGCGAGCTGGTTCCCGGCAAGACCGCGCCGAACATGGTGGTGGTCGAGCGCGACTACCCGAACGTGTACAAGCGCTTCACCGCGCTGGGCCCGCTGATGGCCAAGGCAGGCAATGGCGGGAAGGGGATCTCGTGGGATACGAAGGATGAAGTCGAATTCCTGGGGAACCTGAACGGAAAGACCCAGGACAACCCCAGAATCGAAACGGATATCGACGCCTGCGAGGTGATCCTGCAGCTTGCGCCGGAGACCAACGGCCACGTTGCCGTCAAGGCCTGGAAGGCGCTCGGCAAGCAGACCGGCATCGACCACACGCACCTCGCGCTGCACCGCGAAGACGAGACCATCCGCTTCCGCGACATCCAGGCGCAGCCGCGCAAGATCATCTCCAGCCCGACCTGGAGCGGAATCGAATCCGAGACCGTGTCCTACAACGCGGGCTACACCAACGTGCACGAGCTGATCCCCTGGCGCACGCTGACCGGGCGCCAGCAGTTCTACATGGACCACCCGTGGATGCGCGCCTTCGGCGAGGGCTTTTCCAGCTACCGCCCGCCGGTGGACCTGAAGACCACGGCCGGCATCCATGGCATCAAGCCCAACGGCAACCCGGAGATCGCGCTCAACTTCATCACGCCGCACCAGAAGTGGGGCATCCACTCCACCTACACCGACAACCTGATGATGCTGACGCTCAGCCGCGGCGGGCCCTGCGTGTGGCTCTCCGAGGACGACGCAAAGCGCGCCGGCATCGTCGACAACGACTGGATCGAGCTGTTCAACATCAACGGCGCCATCGCGGCGCGCGCGGTGGTGAGCCAGCGCGTCAACCCGGGGATGGTGATGATGTACCACGCGCAGGAGAAGATCGTGAACACGCCCGGATCGGAGATCACCGGCGCGCGCGGCGGCATCCACAACTCGGTGACGCGCGCGGTACTCAAGCCCACGCACATGATCGGCGGCTACGCGCAGTTCAGCTACGGCTTCAACTACTACGGCACCATCGGCACCAACCGCGACGAATTCGTGGTGGTGCGCAAGATGAAGAAGATCGACTGGCTCGACACGCCGGTGGCAGAGGAGCTCGTCCGCCCGGTGCAGGCCCAGGGGGAGTCGGCATGAAAGTGCGCGCGCAGATCGGCATGGTGCTGAACCTGGACAAGTGCATCGGCTGCCACACCTGTTCGGTCACCTGCAAGAACGTCTGGACCAGCCGCCCGGGCATGGAATACGCCTGGTTCAACAACGTCGAGACCAAGCCCGGCATCGGCTACCCGAAGGAGTGGGAGAACCAGGACAAGTGGAACGGCGGGTGGGTGAGAAAAGGGACCGGGGCCAACGCCACCATCGAGCCGCGCCAGGGCGCGAAGTGGAAGCTGCTGATGCGCATTTTCGCCAACCCGAACCTGCCGCAGATCGACGACTACTACGAGCCCTTCACATTCGACTACGCCCACCTGCAGTCGGCGCCGGAAATGAAGGCGACGCCGACGGCGCGGCCGCGCAGCCTGATCACCGGCAAGCAGATGGACAAGATCGTCTGGGGGCCGAACTGGGAGGAGATCCTCGGCGGCGAGTTCGCCAAGCGAAGCAAGGACACGAATTTCGACGCCGGGTTTGACCTCGTTCAGAAGGAGATCTACGGCCAGTTCGAGAACACCTTCATGATGTACCTGCCGCGGCTGTGCGAGCACTGCCTCAACCCCGCCTGCGTGGCGAGCTGCCCCTCGGGCTCCATCTACAAGCGCGAGGAGGACGGCATCGTCCTCATCGACCAGGACAAGTGCCGCGGCTGGCGCATGTGCGTCAGCGGCTGCCCGTACAAGAAGATCTACTACAACTGGAAGAGCGGCAAGGCCGAGAAGTGCATCTTCTGCTATCCGCGCATCGAGGCCGGGCAGCCCACCGTGTGTTCCGAGACCTGCGTCGGCCGCATCCGCTACCTGGGCGTGCTGCTGTACGACGCCGACCGCATCCAGGAGGCCGCCAGCGTCGAGCATGACCGCGACCTGTACCAGGCGCAGCTCGACATCTTCCTCGACCCGAACGACCCGAAGGTCATCGCCCAGGCCGCGCTCGACGGCATCCCGGACAACTGGATGGACGCGGCGCGCAGGAGCCCGGTCTACAAAATGGCCGTGCAGTGGAAAGTGGCGCTGCCGCTGCACCCGGAATACCGGACGATGCCGATGGTCTGGTACGTGCCGCCGCTCTCGCCGATCAGCGCCGCCGCCAACGCGGGGCACCTCGGCAGCAACGGCGAAATCCCGGATGTGAAGCAGCTGCGCATCCCGGTGCAGTACCTGGCCAACCTGCTCACGGCCGGCGACACCGCCCCGGTGGAGCGCGCGCTGGAGCGCATGCTGGCGATGCGCGCCTACCAGCGCGCGAAGCACGTCGACCAGCGCACCGACACTGGAGTCCTCCAGCAGGTAGGCATCACGCAGGCGGAGGTGGAAGAGATGTACCAGGTGATGGCGATCGCCAACTACGAGGACCGTTTCGTGATCCCCAGCACGCACCGCGAGTACGCCGAAAACACCTTCAACGTGCGCGGCAGCTGCGGCTTCTCGTTCGGCAACGGCTGCTCGGAAGGCACGGGCGAGACGAGCCTCTTCGGCAGCGAGAAGAAACGCACCATTCCCATCAAGCTGGAGGTGTGATCATGGCGGGAAGAATCTTGCGAGCGCTGTCTGCCCTGCTCGGCTACCCGGATGCACGCCTGCGTGCGGCGCTGCCGGAGATGCATGAAGCCCTGCGCCGGGAATCCGCGCTGTCGGCCGGCAGGCAGGCCGAACTCCACGGATTGATCGACGCACTCGAACTCGCCGACCCGCTCGAAGCGGAAGCGGCCTATGTCGAGCTGTTCGACCGCGGCCGCGGCACCTCGCTGCACCTGTTCGAGCACGTGCACGGCGATTCGCGCGAGCGCGGGCCGGCGATGATCGACCTGGCGCAGACCTACGAGAAGGCCGGCCTGTACCTCGCGCCCGGCGAACTGCCCGACTACCTGCCCGCGGTGCTGGAGTTCGTTTCCACCCAGCCGCCGGCCGAGGCGCGCGCCTTCCTGGGCGAGATGGCGCACATCTTCAACGCCATCTTCGGCGCCTTGCAGCGGCGCGACACGCCGTACGCCAGCGTGCTCGGCGCACTGCTTGAACTGGCCGGCGAGAAAGCGCAGGCGGTGAAGCTCGCGGCGGAGCCGCCGCTGGACGAAAGCTGGGAGGAGCCGCCGGTGTTCGGCGGCTGCTCGACCGAGGGGCAGGCCGCGCCCGGCCGGCCGCAGCCGATCCGCATCGTCCGCCAGCCGGGAGCAGCGTCATGAGCGAACTGCAAACCTACGCGCACACCTTCCTCTTCGCGCACTACCCCTACATCTGCATGGTGGTGTTCCTCGTCGGCAGCCTGGCGCGCTTCGACCGCGACCAGTACACCTGGAAGAGCGATTCTTCGCAGCTGCTGCGCGCGGGCCTCCTGCGCTGGGGCAGCAACCTGTTCCACGTCGGCATCCTGTTCCTCTTCTTCGGCCACCTGGTGGGCCTGCTCACGCCGCATTGGGCCTACGAGCCCTTCATCTCGGTGGCCAACAAGCAGATGCTCGCCATCGTCGCGGGCGGCGTGGCCGGATTCGCCTGCTTCATCGGGCTCAGCCTGCTGCTCTACCGGCGCATCTTCGACCCGCGCATTCGCCTCACCAGCCACCGCACGGACCTCGCGATCCTGGTGATCCTGTGGGTGCAGCTGGTGCTGGGCCTGGTCACGCTGCCGCTCTCGTTGTCGCATTCGGACGGCAGCGTGATGCTGGTGCTGGCCGACTGGGCGCAACGCGTATTTACCTTCCGCGTCGGCGGCGCCGAAGGCCTGGTCGGCGTGGCCTGGCCCTACAAGGTGCACATCGTGCTGGGGATGACGATTTTCCTGCTGTTTCCCTTCAGCCGGCTGGTGCACGTCTGGAGCGGCTTCGCGACGCTCGCCTACTTCGTGCGCCCCTACCAGGTGGTGCGCAGCCGCCGACTCAACCTCCCGGCTGGCCATGACCAGCCCCGTGCCCGTGTCTAGCGCATCGGTCAATGGAATCGCGGTGAGTGCCGCGGACGAAGCCCTCTCCGTTGAAGAGCTGCGCCAGCGTGCTTGCACGGAGCTGCTGCGCCAGGCCGCACTGTCGGCCGGGCTGCTCGCCGCGAGCGATGCGCCTTCCGCCGGCGGCGTGATCAGCGAGGCGGCTGCCGGCGCGATCGAGGCGCTGCTCGAGAACAACGTGAAGGTGCCCGAGCCTTCCGAGGACGCCTGCCGCCGCCACTTCGCGGCGCATGAAGCGAGCTATCGCACCGGCGAGCGCGTGCGCGTACGCCACATTCTCTTCGCGGTCACGCCGGGCGTAGACGTGGCCGCGCTGCGCATGCGCGCGGAACCCATCTTCCTCGATGCGCGTTGCCATGATGGCAAGTCCGAGGATCGGTTCGCCGACGCCGCGCGCAAGTGGTCCAACTGCCCCAGCGGCGGGGAGGGCGGCGAACTCGGCTGGCTTTCGAGCGCCGATTGCGCCCCGGAGTTTGCGCGCGAAATTTTCGGCCATGCCGAAGTCGGCGTGCTGCCGCGCCTGGTGCACAGCCGCTTCGGCCTGCACGTGGTCGAAGTGCTTGAGCGCGAGCCCGGCGTCGCGCGATCGTTCGAGGCGACGCGCGGCGCAGTGGCGAATTCGCTGCGCCAGCAGTCCTGCGTGACCGCGCTGCGCCAGTACCTTCAGCTTCTTGCCGGCGCTGCGGTGGTGGAGGGCGTGGACCTGGAGGCAGCGGACACGCCGCTGGTGCAGTAATCCGGTGCCCCGGGCGCTGATCGACCGGCTGCAGCATTTCCGCAGGCGGCACTTTCCGAAGCACGAGGCGAGCTACCGGGAACTCGCCGCCACCGGCCAGGCGCCGAGCATGTTGTTCATCGGCTGCTCCGATTCCCGCCTCATGCCGCAGATGCTGCTCGATGCGGCGCCCGGCGAGGTGTTCATGGTGCGCAATGCCGGCAACCTGATCCCGCCCTACGAAGGCGAGGGCGGCTACCACGGTACCTGCGCGGCGATCGAGTTCGCGGTGCTGGTGCTCGGCGTGCGCGACATCGTGGTGTGCGGGCACAGCCACTGCGGTGCGGTGCGCGCGCTCTACCGGGAGCCGCCGGCGGAGGCCCTACACCTGCGCAAATGGCTGGAGCTGGCGCGCGAGGCGGTGCTGCCGGTCACCGAGTCGGAAGAGGCGCTGCGCCGCGTCGAGCAGCGCTCGGTGGTTCTGCAGATGGAGCACCTGCTCAGCTACCCGATGGTGCGCTCGCGGCACGAGCGCGGCGAACTTGCGCTGCACGGCTGGCACTACCTGATCGAGGAGGGGGAGGTCGGCGCGCTGGATCTGGCGAGCGGCGCGTTCGCGCCTGTTGCCACCGCCGAGATGGCCTACCGCACGCCGTTCTGAAGGCGGCCCCATGTGCACGATCCTGCACATTGGCAGGCGATGCTTGCACTATCGTGAGAGCGCGGAACATACTGCGGCGGTAACCAACTCCTGGGAGGGAGGATCGCATGTCCAGCAACGACCAGGCCGCCACCGGCGGCCGCAGGCCATTCCTTGCCCGCACGCTCGGGCTGCTTTCCGCTTTGCCGTTCCTGTCCGCCTGCGCCACCGGCTCGCGCGGCGAAGCTCCCGGAACCGGAACCGGATCCGGATTTGCATTCGGCATCGTCGGCGACATTCCCTACAACCGCGCGCAGGAAGCGGAATACGCGCGCGTCATCTCGGAAATGAACGCTCGCGATCTCGCCTTCGTCGCCCACATCGGCGACGCCATGGCCGACCCGCGCCCCTACGAGCGCGATCCGTCGGCCGCCCGCATGCCCTGCACGGACGAAAACTACGCCTACGTGCTGCAGACCCTGCAGTCCATCCGCCATCCGACGGTGCTGACGCCCGGCGACAACGACTGGTCCGACGTGGTGCAGTTCAAGACGACGAAAATGGACCCGCTCGAGCGCCTGCAGAAGCTGCGCGCGACCTTCTACCCGAAGGGAACGTCGCTCGGCCAGCGCACCATGCCGGTGGAGAGCCAGTCGCAGGACCCGGCGGCCGCGAAGTTCGTCGAGAACCTGACCTGGAAGATCCAGGGCCTGCGCTTCGCCACGCTGCATGTCATCGGCAGCAACGACAATTCGCGCACCTCGCCGCAGGAGCACAAGGAGCGGCAGGCCGCGAACATCGCCTGGCTGAAGCGCGCCTTCGCCGCGGCGAAGGCCGAGGCGAGCCCGGGACTGGTGCTCATCACCCACGCCAACCCGGAGTTCGAGAACCGCTGGACGCGCTCCTACGCGGAACGCTATGCGCGCGCGGTGCGCGGCGCGGATGCCCCCAAAGTGCCGGCGGCGACGCCCTATGACGGGCTGCTCGACGCGCTGATCGGGGAGATGCAGGGCTACGCGAAGCCGGTGCTGTACGTGCACGGCGACACGCACATCTATCGCACCGGCAAGCCGCTGCTCAATCCGAAGACGCAGCGCTTCTTCGAAAACCTGACGCGGCTGGAGACCTTCGGCTGGCCCGATTCGGCCTGGGTGCGCGTCGTGGTGAACCCCGGCAGCCGCGAGCTGTTCGAGATCCACCCGGAATACGCGCCGGCGAATTCGCCGAACTTCCGCGCCGGCTAGGCCGCGTCAGCCGGGCATGCCGTCCACGCGCGCGCGCGTGAGGATCGGGAAATAGGCGATGACGAAGAGCGCGAACGCCGCGCACCACAGCAGCGCCGAGGCGAGGATCGTCATCGGGTAGCTGGCCGGCAGCGTGAGCGGCACGACCACCCGCACCACCGCCGCCGCCTGCACCAGCACGTAGGCCGCGACTTCGGCGCGCCCTGCCGCCAGCGTGCGGCCGGTGTGGCCGCGCGCGGTGCGCGTCATCATGCCCAGTGTCATGCCGCCGATTGCGCCCACGCTGAGAGCGTGGTCGGCGAGCATCGGCAACAGGAGGTCGAGCCCGGCCAGCCCGCGCAGCGCGAGGTGCACGACGATCCACGCGTACGAGAGGTGCAGGATCCAGAGGATCGGCTTGCCGACGCTGCGATGCGGCGCCCAGAGCGCGAGGCGCAGGCCGTGCAGCGCCGCGGCGGCGAGCGCGGCCCAGGATGCCGCCAGGGCGAGTCCGGCCGCCTCGAGCGCGAAGAGTACCGGCAGCGAGGCGATGGCGGCGATCTCCACGCGCGCATCGCGCCGCGCGCCGGCGCCCGGCACCGCGTTGTTGGTGAACATCGGCAGCACGCGGCCCGCGATCACGACCATCACGAACAGCACCACGTCCAGGCCGATCGCCATGCCGAGCCGGGGCCAGGCCTGCAATGCCACGCCGCCCGCGCCCATCGCGAGCACCAGTGCGACGAGGAACAGGTTGCGCCGGTTGCCGGAGCGCACGAGCGGCACGCCGATCCCCCAGGCGAGAGCGACCGCGAACAGCGCGCCCGCCCCGGCTGCGGCGGGCAGCGAGAACAGCGCGAGGAGGCGCCCCGCCAGCCACAGCGCGGCGATGCCGGCGAGCGCGGCGCCGGTCGGCGTCGGCAGGCCGGTCCAGTTGCGCACGGCGGTGAGCAGGAAGCCCGCGATCACTGCGAAGGCGTAGCCGAACAGCATCTCGTGCGCGTGCCAGAGCATGTTCGCGCCGGGCAGCACACCTGCGTATTGCAGCGCCCAGATCGGCGCGCCGAGCGCCGCATAGGCACCGGCAAGCAGGTAAAACGGGCGGAAGCCGAGATCGAAGAGCGCGAAGCGCCGCACTGCCGGGGAATTCAGGGTGTGAAGAGACATATAGTTCATGTTCGGCACATTTCGGCGGCATGGATTTGTGCCAGATCAAACCGGTGAGCGGTGACTCTGCTGCAATCGCGCATGCTTCGAATTCGTGGCAGGGAAACGCAGCCGCTGGTGCAGGGCGGGATGGGGGTGGGCGTGTCGGCTCATCGCCTCGCGGGCGCGGTGGCGCGCGAGGGTTGCGTCGGTACGATCTCGAGCGTCGACCTGCGGCGCCTGCATCCGGACCTGATGCGCGCCACCGGCCGCAGCCGCGACCGGCAGGAGATCGACGCGGCCAACCTGACGGCGCTCGATCGCGAGATCTGCGCCGCGCGGGAAATCGCCGGCGGCAACGGCATGATCGCGGTGAACGTGATGCGCGCCGTGACCGAATATGCCGCTTACGTGCGCCAGGCATGCAACAGCGGCGCCGACGCGATCGTGGTCGGAGCCGGGTTGCCCTTCGACCTGCCCGAGCTGACCGCGGACTATCCGCACGTGGCGCTGATCCCGATCCTGTCGGAAGCGCGCGCGATCGGACTGGTGCTGAAGAAGTGGCAGCGCAAGGGGCGGCTGCCCGATGCGATCGTCATCGAGCACCCTCGCTACGCGGGCGGCCACCTGGGCGCCACGAAGCTGGAGGAGTTGGGCGAAGCGCGATTCGACTTCGCGCAGGTGCTGCCGGCGGCGCGGCGGCTGTTCGAGGAGATGGGGATCGTGCCGATCCCGCTGGTCGTCGCGGGCGGCATAAATTCGCCGCAACGCCTGCGCGAAGCGCTGGACCTGGGCGCCGATGGCGTTCAGGCAGGTACGCCGTTCGCGGTGACTGAGGAAGGCGATGCGCACCCGAACTTCAAGCGCGTTCTGGCCGAGGCGCGCGGCGCGGACATCGTCACCTTCATGAGCGTCGCCGGCCTGCCGGCGCGCGCGGTGCGCACGCCCTGGCTCGAGCACTATCTGGAGAAGGAAGCGCTGTTGCAGAGCCGCGCGCAGCAGCGCAAGGAGTGCGCCCTGGCATTCGAATGCCTGGTGCAATGCGGCCTGCGCGACGGCAACGCGCGCATCGGCCAGTTCTGCATCGACTTCCGCCTTGCCGCGGCACTGCGCGGCGATACTGATCGCGGGCTGTTCTTCCGCGGCTCGGAGCCGGTGCCGTTTGGCGCAGAGATCAGGCCGGTGCGGGAACTCGTCGCGCATCTGTTAACGTAGGGGAAATGAAACCCAGCCTGGTGACGGGCATTGCTTTCAGCAGGCGCGTCCTCGTCGACGAGGAGCGCTGCATTTCCTTCATGGGCCGCGAGAACATGGTCTATGCCACGCCGCGCATGGTCAGCGACGTGGAGTACGCCTGCCGCGACTTCCTCTTGGCGCACCTGGACGAAGGCGAAGACTCCGTCGGCGCGCATGTCTCCATCGACCACCTGGGCGCGACGCCGCCGGGAGTGGATGTGACGATCGAGGCGCGCATCACGGCGGTGGACAAACGGCGCGTGACCTTTGAATATTCGGTGAAAGATCCCCTCGAGGAGGTCGGCCGCGGCAGCCACGTGCGCTTCGTGGTCGACACTGCGAAATCGCGGGAGCGACTCGCCGCGAAACGGATAAAGTTGAGCGCGCAGATCAAGTAATATCCGCAGTCTGATCATGCGGATAGCCATCCTCCTGGCGTTTGTTGCCGGCGCTGCCACGGCGCAAGCCCCCAAAGAAGCACCAAAAGGCCCCCCGCCGGCGATGCCGGTGAAGGCGGCGGCTGCGCGCATCGCGCCGGCGACGGACGAGGTGACCGCGGTCGGCACGCTGCGCGCTGACGAGGCGGTGACCATCCGTCCCGAGATCGCCGGCAGGGTCGTCGAATTCCGCTTCAGCGAAGGGCAGGCCGTGGCGCGCGGCTCGGTGCTGGTGAAGCTCGACCAATCCGAGCTTGCTGCGGTGGTCGCTTCGAGCCGCGCGCAGCTCGCGCTGGAACAGCAGAGGGTCGAGCGCTCGGAGGACCTGCGCAAGAAGGGCTTCATCAGCCAGCAGGGCCTCGACGACCAGAAAACGAGCCTCGCGCGCGCCAGAGCCAAACTCTCCGAGGACGAGGCGCGGCTCGCCAGGACCGAGATGCGCGCCGCTTTCGCCGGCGTCGCGGGCCTGCGCCAGGTGAGCGAAGGCCAGTACGTCGCCGCCGGCACCGACATCGTGCGGCTGGAGAAGATCGACCAGCTCAAGCTCGACTTCCGCGTGCCCGAGGCATTCATCGGCAAGCTGAAGGCCGGCCAGCCGCTCAAGGTGCTGCTCGACGCCTATCCGGACAGGGCCTTCTCCGGCAACGTCTACGCCATCGAGCCGGGCGTCGACGACCAGACGCGCACCATCCTGCTGCGTGCACGCGTCGCCAATCCGGAGCTCAAGCTGCGCCCGGGGATGTTCGGCCGCGTGCAGGTCCAGCTCGGCGTGCGCGAGAAGGCGATCTGGATCCCCGAGGCGGCGATCGTGCCCAAGGGCCAGGACCTCACCGTCTACCGCGTGATCGATGGAAAAGTGGATGTGGTTCGCGTGCAGACCGGCGTGCGCAAGGTAGGCGAGGTCGAGATCGTCAAGGGCCTCGCGGAGGGCGAGTTGGTCGTGACCGAGGGAACCCAGAAGGTCGGCCCCGGTTCCTCCGTGACCCTGATCAAGAGCGAGATAAAAAAATAGATGCAGCTCCCTGAGCTCTGCATCAAGCGCCCCGTCTTCGCGACAGTCATGTCGCTGATGATCGTGCTGATCGGCGTGATCTCGTTCCAGCGCCTGACGGTGCGCGAATACCCGAAGATCGACACGCCGGTCGTCTCGGTGCGCACGGTCTACAAGGGCGCGAGCCCGCAGGTGATGGAGTCCCAGATCACGCAGCCGCTCGAGGATTCCATCTCGGGCATCGAGGGCGTGCGCTCGGTCAAGTCCGTGTCGCGCGAGGAGGTGTCGCAGATCACGGTCGAGTTCGTGCTCGAGCGCAACGTCGACTCGGCTTCCAACGACGTGCGCGACCGCGTGGCCCGGGTGCGGGCGCTGCTGCCGGCGGCCGCCGACGACTCGGTGGTCTCCAAGATCGAGGCCGACGCGCAGGCGATCCTCTGGATGCGCCTGTCGAGCGAAAAGCACAGCCCGCTGGAATTGTCGGACTACGCCGACCGCTATGTCGCCGACCGCATGAAGACGCTGCCCGGCGTCGCCTCGGTGATCATCGGCGGCGAGCGGCGCTACGCGATGCGCCTGTGGATCGACCGCGACCGGCTCGCCGCGTACGGCTTGACGCCCCAGGACGTCGAGAACGGGCTGCGCCGGCAGAACGTCGAGATTCCCTCGGGCCGCATCGAATCCTCGCAGCGCGAATTCACGGTGCTGACCGAAGCCGACCTGCGCACGCCGGCGCAGTTCGACGACATGATCCTCACCGAGTCGCGCGGCTACCCGGTGCGGCTGCGCGACGTGGGCCAGGCGCGCCTCGGCGCGCTGGACGAGCGCAGCGTGCTGCGCGTCAACGGCAACCCGGCGGTGGGCCTGGGCATCGTCAAGCAGTCCACCGCCAACACGCTGTCGGTGGCCAAGGCGGCCAAGGCCGAGCGCGAGCGCCTGCAGGGCGTCCTGCCCGAGGGCATGTCGCTGCAGGTGGCGTTCGACTCCTCGGTCTTCATCGAGCGCTCCATCGACGGCGTCTACCGCACCATGATCGAGGCGGTGCTGCTGGTGATGCTGGTGATCTTCGTCTTCCTGCGCTCGGTGCGGGCCACGCTGATCCCGTTCGTCACCATCCCGGTGTCGCTCATCGGCGCGTTCTTCTTCCTTTTCCTGATGGGCTTCTCGGTCAACGTGCTGACGCTGTTGGGCCTGGTGCTCGCCATCGGCCTGGTGGTGGACGATGCCATCGTCGTACTGGAGAACTGCCACCGGCATGTCGAGATGGGCAAGGAGCCGCGCCAGGCCTCGATCGACGGCTCCAAGGAGATCGCCTTTGCGGTGATCGCCATGTCGCTGACGCTGGCCGCGGTGTTCGCGCCGCTCGGCTTCATGACCGGCAACACCGGGCGCCTGTTCACCGAGTTCGCGCTCACCGTGGCCGCGGCGGTCGCGGTTTCGGGTGTGGTCGCGCTCACCCTCACGCCGATGATGTGCTCGCGCATCCTCAAGGCCCATCAGTCCCATGGCCGCGCCTACCTGGCGATGGAGCGCTTCTTCACCGGCATGAATGCCGCCTACCGCCGCTCGCTGGGCGTGGTGCTGAAGTACTGGTGGGCGGTGGCGATCGCTTTCGCATTGATCGTCGCGTCGGCGGCGCTGCTCTACAAGTCGCTTAAGTCCGAACTCTCGCCGTTGGAAGACCGGGGCTTCTTCCTGTCGCTGATCATCGCGCCCGAAGGCGCCTCGATGGCCTATACCGACGGCTACATGCGCCAGGTCGAGGGCCTGTTCTCGAAGGTGCCGGAGATCAAGTCCTACTTCACCGTGGTCGCGCCCGGGCTGGAGCGGCCCAACCCGGTGAACTTCGGCATCGCCTTCAGCCAGCTGGTGCCGTGGGAGGAACGCACGAGGAAAACGCAGCAGATCACGGCCGAGCTGGGACCGAAGATGTTCGGCGGCATGCCGGGCGTGCTCGCGTTCCCGGTCAACCCGCCTTCGCTCGGCCAGAGCTTCCGCAATCCTCCCGTGCAGTTCGTGGTGCAGGCGAGCTCCTATGAGTCGCTGGAGAAAATGACGGACGCGCTGCTCGCCAAGGCGCGCCAGTCGAAGGCGCTCATGAACCCGGACACCGACCTGCGCCTGAACAAGCCGCAGCTGGCGGTGGACATCGACCGCGAGAAGGCCGCCTCCATGGGCATCGATGTCGAGGCCATCGGCCGCACGCTGGAGACGCTGCTCGGCGGCCGCCAGGTGACGCGCTTCAAGAAGGAGGGCAAGCAGTACGACGTGATCATCCAACTCGAGGCCAAGGACCGCAATACGCCCGCCGACCTGACCTCGATCTTCATGCGCGCGCGCGACGGGCGGCTGGTGCAGCTCTCCAACCTGGTCAAGGTGCGCGAGACCGTCGGCCCGAAGGAGCTCAACCACTTCAACCGGCTGCGCGCCACCATCCTCACGGCCAACGTCGCGCCCGGCTACACGCTGGGCGAGGCGCTGCAGTACCTGGAGGGCGCGGCCAAGGAAGTGCTGGATTCGAGCGCGCGCACCGAGCTCGACGGCCCGTCGCGCGAGTTCCGCGAATCCGGCGCCGCGCTGCTCTTCACCTTCGTGCTGGCGCTGGGTTTCATCTACCTCGTGCTCTCGGCGCAGTTCGAGAGCTTCGTCTCGCCCTTCGTCATCATGCTGACGGTGCCCCTGGCGATGACCGGCGCACTGGCCGCGCTCAAGCTCAGCGGCGGCACGCTGAACGTCTACTCGCAGATCGGCCTGGTGATGCTGATAGGCCTCATCACCAAGCACGGCATCTTGATCGTGGAGTTCGCCAACCAGCTGCGCGACAAGGGCATGCAGGCCGGCGAGGCGGTGATCGAGGCGGCGACGCTGCGGCTGCGGCCGATCCTCATGACCACCGGCGCGATGGTGCTGGGGGCGCTACCGCTCGCGCTGGCCAAGGGCGCCGGGGCGGAAGCGCGCCAGCCCATCGGCTGGGTGATCGTCGGCGGGCTGCTGCTCGGCACCGTGTTCACCCTGTTCGTGATCCCCACGGCTTACATGCTGTTGAGCGGACGAAAAAGGAAGGGCGTGACCTATGAGCAAGTACCGGGTCCGGCAGAGTGACGTAACGCCGTATTCGCCGGCCAACCATACCGGCACGAAGAATTTCCGCCTGATCGGCCCCGAGACCGTGGGCGCGAAGCAGGTCGAGATGCTGATCGGCGAGCTCGAGCGCGGCAAGGGCGCGCTGCCGCACGCGCACCCCGGCATCGAGCAGGTGTGCTACCTGCTCGAAGGCGAGGCGCATGTCGAGGTCGGCGGCGAGAAGTTCGAGATGAAGCCCGGCGAAGCCTGCTTCTTCCCGGCCGATACCCTGCACCTGTTCATCGCCACCAGCGAGCGCGCGAAGGTGATGGTGATCTACGCGCCGCCGTACGGCGAGGATCCGAAGAAAGTGATCCGCTGACATGGATTTCGCCTTCACCGACGAGCAGGAGCAGATCCGCGAGGCGATCGCGAAGATCTGCGCGAAGTTCGACGACGCCTACTGGCTGAAGAAGGACAAGGAGGGCGGCTTCCCGAAGGAGCTGCACCAGGCGCTGGCGAAGGACGGCTGGCTGGGCGTGGCCATGCCCGAGGAATACGGCGGCTCGGGCCTGGGCATCACCGAGGCCGCGATCATGATGCAGGCCATCGCCGAGTCGGGCGCGGGTTTTTCCGGCGCCTCCGCCGTGCACATGAATATCTTCGGCCTGAATCCCGTGGTGGTTTTCGGCAACGAATCGCAGAAGAAGCGGATGCTGCCCGGCCTGATCGCCGGCAGGGAGCGCGCCTGCTTCGCCGTCACCGAGCCGGATACGGGTTTAAATACAAAAAAAATAAAAGTAAAAGCCGTAAAGGAAAAGGATCGCTACCTCATTTCCGGCCAGAAAGTCTGGATCTCGACCGCGCAGGTCGCCGAGAAAATCCTGCTGCTGGCGAGGACGGACGCGGGCCTGACGCTTTTCTATACCGACTTCGACCGCAAGAAGATCGAAGTGCGCGAGATCGACAAGATGGGCCGCCACGCGGTGGATTCGAACCAGGTGTTTTTCGACGCCTACCCGGTGCCGGAGGAAGACCGCATCGGCGAGGAAGGCAAGGGCTTCGAGTACATCCTGCACGGCATGAACCCGGAGCGCATCCTGATCGCCGCTGAATCGGTGGGGCTCGGACGCTGCGCGCTGAAACGCGCGGCCGCGTACGCGAAGGAACGCATCGTCTTCGACCGTCCGATCGGCAAGAACCAGGGCATCCAGCATCCGCTCGCCGCCAACTGGATGGCGCTCGAAGCGGCCAATCTCATGGTGTTCAAGGCGGCGTGGCTCTACGACTCGGGCAAGCCCGCTGGCGCCGAAGCCAATTCCGCCAAGTACCTCGCCGGCGAAGCCGGCTTCGACGCCTGCCAGCAGGCCGTCATGACGCACGGCGGCTTCGGCTACGCCAAGGAGTACCACGTCGAGCGCTACCTGCGCGAGTCGCTGGTCGGCCGCATCGCGCCGGTGAGCCCGCAGATGATCCTGTGCTTCATCGCCGAGCGCGTGCTCGGACTTCCCAAGTCGTACTGACCCAGTTCCGTCGTTCCCGCGAAAGCGGGAACCCAGGTTTTTCTCAACTCCGAGCGCTGCCGTACTTCGCTGGGTTTGGCTTGTGTTTGATTCCACTCTGTTTGAAGCGTAACGTGTTGACTCTAGGAGGAATTGACATGGTTCTGTTACAACTAGGCGGAACGCGTTCCGCCTGTTTTCACAACTAATTCACGTTAGGCGTCGCACGTGCCCACCGCATCGGGGAAGGCCGCAATAGTTCTGCGACACGTTGGCGCAGCGGTTGCGGCCTGCTGGCCTCTCCTCTTGGTCCTGGGTGGAACCGTAATTTTTATTCACACGAGCGCGGGCGAGTCGTATAAAGCGCCTTTTGGGGTCTATGTTGTCATCCCTCTATTCATCCTTGGACTGCCTTGGTCGGGTGCGCTAGCAAGTGCTCAAGCTGCTGCATACCTAAACTATTGGGGGATGGCTGCTGTCCTTTCATGCAGTCTGCTACTGAACGTTGCACTTGTGCTTTTGCTGATGCAGGGTCGTAAGCTCGTGGTCATTTCGTCAATTGGTGCAGGGCTCATCCTCTATGGATTTTTCGTTTTACGTTGAGTCGCCTAATACTAGGTGGAACGGACGGGCCGCACGTGCAGCATGTTCTCGGGCGCCGCGCGCGAAAGCCCGCCGTTCACCACGACGTTATGCCGCAATGGCGATACGCGGCTTTCAAAGCCCATCACTGATACTCTGAGTCAATGAAGGTCCGGGATGTGCTGCAAATGCTTCAGAGCGACGGCTGGTTCCAAGTGGCCACGCGCGGCAGTCATCGCCAGTTCAAGCATCCCAGCAAGCCCGGTCGC